>CEUS01283059.1_pt1 | contig 34956 bp, 26 predicted proteins | sample 427031 | NCBI WGS metagenome assembly CEUS01 (sample SAMEA2622837, study PRJEB7988) | marine metagenome | biome: marine biome (ENVO:00000447); feature: marine epipelagic mixed layer (ENVO:xxxxxxxxx); material: "saline water (ENVO:00002010), including plankton (ENVO:xxxxxxxx)" | depth 140 m | reverse complement strand
TCAGCAAGGTTTACCTCTCCGCTTTCTTCAAGTTTTTTTGCACCGGCAACAATCGCCTTCCTGGCAGTATCCACTTCTCTTTTTGGTAGCGGTTTTTCTATTGGTTCAAACATTGCCTGTTTTTTCTGCGGCAACATTTCAATAAGCTCATCAACTTTTTCTTGATCAACGCCTTTTACAGCCACGGATAACTCATCTAATTCCACAGCATTCAAAAGACCTCGTAATATATCAGGTGGAAATTTTTCAATGATATCATCAAATGTAAGGTGATGTTTTTTGATTTCCTTATGGAGCTCCGGATCCTCATTGGCAATTGCCTGAAGATATTTCTCTTCTTCATCAGCAGACATATTGCTTAGCATACCGGCAATTTCTTTTCCTCCACCTCTTGAAAAATCTACCGTGCGGGGTAGAAAAGATGCTTTCTCACGCATCTTGGCAGCCACTTCAATAATAGCTTCTAAAGGTATATCATCCAAAGACCCTAATTCAATGAGGAGTTGGCCTTTTTCGGTTGGATCAGAACTTTCTAGAATTTTCATACGTTTTTCAGCATCAAGTTGAGCCAGAATAATAGCAATAACTGGCGGATCTTCTTTTGCCAGAAGTGCTGATAATTGTTCATCATTCAAATCTTCTAAGAAGTCAAAAGGAACCAGAGGGCCTTCTTCTACAGCTGGTTGAAATTGTTCACTTAAGAAACCAAAATAAAACTCCTCCATAACCCTTTTCTTTACAGAAAATGAGATCTGGCCCATCTCTCGGATACTGGATCTTATTTTACGAATCTCTGTTCGGGACAAGCCCTTAACTAAAGTCATGGCCAAACTTTCTCCAAGAACAGAAAACAGAATGGCAACTTTTTGAAGACCCGATAGCATGTTGTAATCATTAATCATTATAGCGCTCCTCTATTATCCTTCACCAGCTTCTTCTTCACCGCCACCGCCTCCATCTCCAGGAGCTTCAGCTGCTTCAGGGACTGCTGGGGCTGGCTGCTCCAGCCATTCTTTAACAATAGTTGTGGTTCTATCAGGCTGGCCAACGCTCATGGATACAACTGATTTTCGGATATCATCAATTTCACTTCTAATCACATTTGGATCATCCATTACCGGGACAGAAGCATCTGATTTATCTTCTTGCTTTTGCACCGACGGTGTGTCTTCTTTTTCAGTTTTTACTTTCTCTGCAGCTTCATCTGCTTCTCCATCTTTACCAACTGTTTCTTTATCAATGGTCTTACCTTTTTCTTGAGATTTCTTTTTTTTCGAAGCTGTAGCTTTTTTCTTTTTTGCAGGAGGTTTTCTTCTTGGCCGTGGTGGTGGGCCATACATATAGGGAGGCATGGGTGGAACTGGTTGTTGTTTATTTTTTAATAACACAAAGGTAAGCACTGCAAGCAACATTATAGATAAGGCGCCTAGAACAATCATTATCCAGGTTGATGAATCCAAATCGCTTGCCATTTCCGTCTGCAGAGCATCAAGATCACCCTGAACCGCATCAAGAGCAGCAATTTTTTCTGCTAAAAGAGAGTCTCTTCTAGCTTTTTCTTTTTCTCTTGAAGATAATTCTTTTTCAATTTCTAATTGTGCTTGCTTCTGAGCTTCCACGGAATCCTGTAGCATGGATCTAAGCAGCATCTGCCTTAGGCCTTGGAGCTCATTGTCCAAAGTTGCAAATCGAGATGAATCCAGTTTACTCTTTTGGCTCATCTTTTTTGTGCTATCTTCACTCTTTGATACTGTCAACAGATCTTTTAATGCAGATATTTCATCATTGAGATTTGCCATTTTTATAGAATCGCGCAGCATCATTTCCTTTTTCTCTTGCTCATAAGCCTGCAGCTTGGCTTGTTCTTCCATTTGTGTTAGCTGGTCTTGGAAAAACTTCTTATCTTCTTCGCGGCGTTTTTCTTCCTCACTGCGATAACTTTCTATATCTGAGCGCCAGTCTGTATTTTCTGCAATTCTTTTCTGCTCCAAAATATCAATTTTCTCCGCAATATTTTTTAGCATGATCTGCTCCGCTGAACGTTTATCACGACGCTCCTTAAAACTAGCTGTCATGATTGTAATTTTGTCACCGCGGCTACGGTCAAATTTGGATGCTGCCATTGTAAGCTGACGAATATTTTCAATCAGTTCTGGTGCGGCGCCTTCCTGTAAAATCAAACTAAGTTCCATTTTTCTTATTTCTGCTCGGGCGGGACGTTTGCTCCTCAGTACTTTATCTACACCAGGATCGGCATGTTCAACATCCTGAGGCGTTTCATCCATAGGCCGCATAGTTTCTGGAGCCATTGGCCTTGGTTTGGGTTTTTGCTTTTTTACTTTTTTTCTTTCAGTTATATCTACCTCAAAACCAGGAATTGGAAGCCCAATTGAATATTGGTTTTTCTCCGCCTCTGTTTCTTCCAAGATCTGGGCCTGCATCTCCAAAAGAGCCTGAGCAGTTTCTTCCGCAGGGGAAATTGACTGTTGTATATTACGGCGCCTGGGAGAAAGTACCGTTATCTGCTCTTCTACCTCATCCATAATCTCCAAGTCCACATTTACGTTAATAACATATTTATGGCTATCAATAATCTTAGATAGGGCATCCTGGATGCGGTCTTTGATGGTATTTTCCACCAAAAGCTTTTGGGAAAGATAACTAAAGCCGCCTTGACCAATTGCGAGGGACGCTACGAATAACGCTCCTAGAATCGGTATTGAGTATTTTATCCCCTTGCTCATGTGTTACTCCTTGGTATGTGGTTACTCCGCATTTTAAAATTATTTTTAATTATTATTCTTCATAACTGGTAGCCGAGCGGCCTTTGCCATGGTGTGGTGGCTGTATAAATGTAATCTGAATTCTACGGTTATTGGATTTTTGTTTCCTAGTGGCATTCAATGATAGAACAGTCGGTGCCATTTTACCAGTTTCTTCATCAAGAATAATTTTTTCATCCCAAGTCAGGGTCAGAGGGTTATACATGGGGTTCTCTGATCTGATACTATCGATTCCCCGAGGATACCAGTCTCCATAACCAGCAGCTACGAGCCTTGGCGCAGGAACACCTTCTTCTATCATATATCGAACCACAGTCGCTCCCCTAGCTGCCGAAAGCTCCCAGTTGCTAGCATAAAACTTTTGCCATTTCTTAGGCATAGGGTCACTATCCGAATGTCCAGCTACTTCAACCTGGAATGGGCTTGCTTCAATTCTAGGGATAATTTCATCATTGAGCAATGTTTTCAGCTCTTCTTTCATGTCAGCCTTTCCCGAGGGGAAAGCAAAATCGCCTTTTATATTAACGATAAGACCTTTTGAGCTGGTTTGAATATCAATCGGCGGATCTCCTTGTGGGCTTTCTTTCTTCATTTCTTCAATGGCGTCTTCCATTTCCTGCTTCATCTGTGCCAGATTTTCAATTGGCTCAAACTCACCTTCTTCTTCTGCTGCACCATCTTTTTTAATCTTGCTTCCCAAAGATTTTCCCTCGGAATTAGCCATTTCCTGAAGTTTTACTGGGTCCATAGTAGATATTGCCGCCAGTAGAACAAAGAAAGCAAACAGTAGCGTCATCATATCCGCAAAAGTTCCAAACCAACCGGGCAGGCCCTCCTCAACAGAGTTCTCACCAGCTTCAAAGCCTTTGTTATAAGCTTTCTTTTCGCCCGGGGTCATTCCCATTTAGATTACTCCCGTTTCCATTCAGCAGGTGGTATGAAAGAATTAAGTTTTTCCCGGACGATCAAAGGATGTTTTTTCTGATGTATAAGCCGGGCGGCCTCCACCAAAAGATTAGCCGACATAGAAGTCTGTACAGTTTTATTACCCATTTTTTGGGCCATTGGAAGAAAAAATAGATTGGCAAATACAGCTCCGTAAAGTGTAGTAATCAGCGCTGCGGCCATACCACCCCCCAAGTTATCCGCTCCACCTTCACCGCCAAAACCTGCTAACATTAGCACGAGCCCGATCAGGGTTCCAACCATGCCCCATGCTGGTGCTAGATCGCCCATTGATTTTAACATATCTGTCTGAACTTTTTCTCTTTTTTCACGATACTCTATACGAGTTTCCATTATTTCACTCAATTCTTCCAGTGAGTAACCATCCACCACCATCTGTACACCATCCTTGAAAAAATAGGTTTTAATAGTATCAACTGATTTTTCTAGTTCCGCTGGTCCTTTTCTTCCAACTTCAGCAACATCACAGGCTTCATCTACCAGAGGGCCCATCTTGTCATCTGCTGGTTTTAACACTGCCCCTATAGCCTTACCTAGAGCAGTTACATGATACATGGGAAAAGCAACAAAGATGGAAGCAATCATACCACCAAACACAATCCCAAAACTTGGTGCGGATAAAAAATCTCCAAACCCTCCCGCGGAACCTTCCACAAAAAGGGCATAGGCAATACTGCCAATCATAGCGGCCATACCAAAGAGAACTCCAATGATTAAGGCTATATCCATTCGTTTAATCCTCTAAATAGTTAGCAGATTTCATTTTACTTTCATTGAGCGCCTTTAAAATATTCCTTACATCTGTATACTCAGGGTCTAGCCTGAGTGCCAGATTCCAGTTAATAGTCGCTCTTTGCACATCACCTAATTTATAATATATCGAACCTCTTCTGGCATAGGCAAGCGCTAGATTTGGGTTCAACTCTAGAGACATATCTACTTCTTTTAGTGCTTCTCGATAATCGCCGGCATAAAAGAACCTTAATGATTTTGAAAGATGGCGCAAAGCTTCATTCATATTTTTTTCAGAAACATTTGATTCAAGTTTAAGCGATCTTAAGGAATCATTTAAAAACTTGGATTCCTGCTCCATGGAAGACAGTCGGACAATCAGGTTACGCATTTCATTATTCATAAGCGCCATGGAGTCTTTCATACCCAGAACAGCATAGTCTGCCATCGCAATAGTTGAGTCTCGATACAGGGGTTGCATTCTATCCATTGGTAGCCCATCGGGCGAAAATCGACGATCATCCACAGGAGCTGATGGCCCCTTACGACCGGGCATTTGCCCCTGTCTCGGAACTGCCATATCAAGTCCCACGGTGAATCCAGGGTGCCCCACCCAATATCGCTGCTTCCACTGCGGGAGTTTTTCAATGTGGGTGAACCCTAGGTTCAGGCGATAATCCGAGGTAAGGGGGATGCGGAGTCCCACATTGACACCTGTCCCGTCGAATTCACCCACAATATCCAAGCCACCCGATTTCCCAAAATAGGGTGTCTTCATTACAAAACCCAAAAATACTCCTGTTCCAGCTGTCGCGGAATCTGGGTCTATTTCAAGGGTATCCATGGGAGAAAGGCCACCGGTACCAAATCCCATGTAAGTATTCATTTTATAATCACCTAGATCTTTTTCACTGCCAAGAACTACAAAAAAGGATAACAACTGTGTGTTCAGGCTTAAAATCTGATCGGATTCCTGGTCATTTTGAAAAACCACATCCTGTAAACCAGCAGATATAGAAATATCATTATAAGTAAACAGACGCTGCTGTACATGAAAACCAAATTCTACTGGTGGTTTATACTGTGATTCATCAAGGGCATCAAGGGCTGTGGTATCTCCGCCTTGTATAGCTGAAAAACCAATTGAGAACCCTTTGCTTAGTTCCATATCGAAAAATACACCTTTAGCTGTATTTACAGGGTTCAGATTATGAATTTCAGCTCCAAAACCAGCCCTAAACAGATAGGGGGCCTTGCCAACACTGGATGTGGGCACACGCATCATTAATCCTGGCCTAGTATATGCAACCCGCGTCGAGCCCTTAACCATGCACAGTATTAAGGAGGTAAATAATAGTCGTTTTAAAAACCGATTCATTTATTTAATTCAATCCTGAAATACCAGGTGATTTATTTACTTATTGATATTCTTCCCAGTCTATCACATAAGAATAGCCAATGAAAGAACCAAAGTCCTGTGGTACATAGAGATCAAACTGCCCAGCTGCACCGGGCAACAGGCTCGCATCTGATACAATGCCACTTTCAAAAGTATTGTAAGATCCTTTCGTGAAGGTAGTTAATGTTTTTGTCTCCCCGCTCCAGTTTTTACGAAACACAAAATCCACTTTTACAAAATCAGCACGACGGCCACCAATGTTTTTAATCTCTCCCTCAAATATAATGTTTCCTTGGCTGTCTTTTTTCTCAGAAATATTGCCTACCAATACACAGTTTGCAGAGAACTTAGCCGATGCATTCCGACCAGAAGTATTGGTAGAAGTATATTTTGGTTGAGCTAGTTTAGGCATAGGTGGCGGTGTATAACTTTCACGGATCTGTTCAGGAACATATTCTTGGCGATCTTCAGAAATAACATTATCAACAATTCGAACTACTTGCCCTCGGTCTACAATTAGGTATCCCACCAAAGTTTCAACTTTTAACGATTTATCATCCTGATACACAATTTTTCCAAATACAGTACTTCCATTTTTAAGAATAATTTCTTTTGAATACATGGTTAAAGGGTTTACCCACATTTTACTTAGTGCTTTAAGATCGCTTAGTTCCTGATTCAAGTGCTTGAATTCTGCAGAAAGTCTTTTAATCTCAAAACTAAGCTCATTTACAATAAAATGTTTACTGGGCACTCCTGTAGCCTCTGGTGTGCGTGGTGTAGCTGCTTGTAGAGTTGGGACTGTGATTCCCGCCATTGCCGCGCTACTGCCTGTCGCTTGGCCAGTTTCTGTGCTTTCTTGTGCTACCGGAGTTTCTGGTGGAGAAGTCGATATTGTAACCTCACCAATGTCTTTTTTTCCCTTTTTCCATTCTTTTTCATCCAGTGCATCTTCTGTAAGAGTAACAATAAGTTCTCCGGTACCAGCATCATCGTGAGTTATACTGATGGTATAGTCCCCAGGCTTGAATTTTTTAATGGTGGCGCTGAAACCACCTTTTTTCTTTGTTTCTGCTGGTTTCTTTAATTTTGATTCACCATCAAAAAGAATGGTTACTTCAGCTTTTTTTACAGGATCGCCATTTTCATCAACAACCTTACCATCAAGAGTAAATTTCTTAGGTGTTTTAGCATGGATCCCGCTTCCAAAGAGCGTTAAGAGCGTAATAACGATTATAGATCGCTTCTGTAGGCTTGTTAATAGTGTCATGTTTTTACCTCGGATTATGAACACTTTTCGCAACCAATTGCGCTAAAGCTAGACAATTTTACTGCCAAATAGGCAATGTGTCAAGAAATTATAACTGCAAGATAATTAGAATGATAACTATGTAAAAAGAAGGTTATTTCCAGAAATCATTCAATTTTTTTTCTCTATTGACTGCTTTTTGTTTGGCAGCCTCAACATCAGCCCTTGTTTTATCTGTGAGAGTTCGCGCTATTGCCTTATTATAGGATTCAAGCATTAGGTCAAAATCCGTATTGCCTAATTTTCTATAGGCCAGGCCCATATGATAATATGGTTCACCTAAATGATTATATAGTTGTGCTGCTTGGGAATATTTTTCAATGGCACCCCAAAGACCGTCTTTATTACCATTTTTGTATAATAGATGCCCCTCTGCCATTAGTATGTTGTATTTTGCAGTTGTATCGGTAGCAATTAACTCTTGTGACTGAGTAAAATGATCAATGGCAGCAGAATAGTTTTTTTCTTCCATTGCTGATATACCAATCGAATTATGGGCCTGCACAATAGATTGTAATAAAAGTTTTGTCTGTCCACGTTTTGCTAACAGGGAATCTTTCATGAAAAGCAGAGTCTCTGGATCATCGACACTGAGTTTCTGGTATGCAGGGGGTGCGCAATTAAATATAAAAAATATAATAAATAAATAAATCATGGTTTTTATTTTGTTTCCGTTATTCATATCATATAATATAGATATTATTTTCTGTCCACAGTGTATTTATCACACCTATCATATTTACCAGAGCCAAATATAGATCACTGCCCTGTTACCCCTACCAAAATCAATGTCAGACTTTAATTCGCAGTCCGCGCGCATGTCAGCAGCATCTTTATTAAATAAGGAATAGTTCTCTCCCGGTATAACCGCCTGAAACCTTCCCTCCTGTTCCCGGCACCAAGTTTTCACAACTTCTCGAAGCTTTCCTGAGCCATGTCCAGTTATAACCTTTATAGCCCTGGTTCTTCCTTCAAAGATAAATTGACTTACTGTTGTCTCCAGTAGCAATAAGGCTTGTTCCAAGCTATAGTTAGAGTGACCAATATCAATGATTTTTAGTTTTTCAACCGACATATTTGAACGCTTATATTACACTGTTTGAGTTAACTTTTACTCTTAATAATAGTAAAACAAACCTATGAATAGAATTATACTGGGCCGTACGAGAGCAAGTGTTTCGGTTATCGGACTAGGCACCTGGTCCTATGGCGGGCCCGGCACTGTTAATAACGTTTCCGTAGGCTGGAGTGGGCAACAAGATGATGATTCAAGGTCTGCCCTAACAGAGGCTTGGAAATTGGGAATAAACCACTGGGATACCGCAGATGTATACGGTAACGGACATTCTGAATCAATAATTGGTACTATGTGGGGCAATATACCAAGAGATGATATTTTTTTAGCTACAAAAGTAGGTTGGGACCAAGGGGTTTATAATCACTGGTACCACCCAAAACATATGCGACAGAATATGGAACGATCTTTAAAAAACCTAAATACGGACCGGGTAGATCTTATGTATCTGCACCACTGTAATTTTGGCAAAGAGGGTGAATACTTTGATGACGCCTTGGAAATTATCCGCCGTTTTCAAGATGAAGGTAAAACACGTTTCGTCGGCTTATCAGATTGGTCATCTGAAAAGATCATGGATTTCATCTTTCGTTGCGATCCAGATGTAGTCCAGCCATTAAGAAATATACTAGATGACACCTACGAATCATCAGGGTTGAAAAACCATATTGAAACACACAATCTAGGAATTTGTTTTTTTTCCCCTTTAAAACATGGATTATTAACCGGGAAATACAATCAGCCTGCTTTTTTTTTAGAGGGTGATCATCGGAATAGAGTAAAAGAATTTCAAAATCCAAAACTCCTCGAAAAAATGCTTTCAAATAAAACTCTATTGAAAAAACGGTTTTCTGACCACCCTAACCCAGTGCTCCATGGACTTGTTGATTCTTTACTATTCAATGTACCTACTGGTTGCGCCTTATTGGGGCAAAGAAATGTGCTGCAGGTTCAAGCTGCTTCCACCCTAGGGAAAATAATAACTGCGGAAGACGCAGAATGGGTTAAGACTGTATACAACTCTTCGCCATGATACATGTAATACCGATTATTTTTTTTCTGGTAGCGTGTACGACGCTTCAAAATAACCAAGGAAAACCAATGAATGAATTAAACATTATTCCAAAACCCGTTTCAGCAGTAATAGAAGATGGAAGCATTGATCTTGCTATGTTAAAATCCATTGCTTTGATGCATAATTCAGATGATGAGAAAATGACAGCTGTTTATCTACAAAAATTACTTCAGCCGATAAATGCTCTGCCCATTACTAATTTTGAAAAAAACAAAATGGATCAAATTGTACTTTCTATAGATCCGAAATCTCCACTTCAAGCAGAAGGTTATCAATTAATAATTGGTAAAGATAATGGAGCTTATATCAAAGCCAGTACTTCAGCAGGACTTTTCTACGGTTTCCAAACCTTTCGTCAACTCTGCCCAACAGAGCTAGAAAAAAGTGTTATTCCTAAGAACACAGAAATAAATAATTGTAAAATTATTGATCATCCTATTTTTGGTTACCGTGGGATGCATCTAGATGTCTCTAGGCATTTTTTCGATATTAATTTTATAAAAACCTATATCGATATGATAGCTCTTCATAAAATGAATGTGTTTCACTGGCACCTCACTGATGATAATGGATGGCGAATTCAGATTAATCAATACCCTGAATTAACTGAAAAATCTGCCTGGCGGGTGGATAGACGAAATGAGCCTTGGAAAGAGTGGTCGCCAATTCAACCCAATGAAAAAGCAACCTATGGTGGGTTTTATACTCAAGACGAAATCCGGGACGTGATCCAATATGCTGCAGAACGAAGTATAATGGTTATTCCGGAGATTGAAATGCCAGGTCATACATCAGAAGTATTTGCCGCTTATCCGGAACTGTCATGCAAGGGGGAGTTCATCCCTGTGAATCCCGGTTCCTACTGGCCCAATGTTGACATCTTTTGTGCTGGAAATGATGATGTTTTTATGTTTCTGGAAAATGTACTGGAAGAAGTAATTGATTTATTCCCTGGTCCCTATATCCATATTGGTGGGGATGAGGCTGAGAAAACCCATTGGGAAAATTGTCCTAAATGTCAGAAACGCATCAAGGATGAAAAATTAAGAGATGAAACGGAACTACAAAGCTGGTTCATCAAAAAAATCGAAAAATATATTTTATCTAAAAACAAAAAATTGGTTGGGTGGGATGAGATTCTTGAAGGCGGGCTTGCAAAATCTGCTACTGTAATGAGCTGGCGCGGAATGAAGGGTGGCATTGAATCTGCCAAAGCCGGGCACGATGTGATTATGTGCCCAACATCTCATTGCTATTTTGATTACTACCAAGCTAACCCAGAAACATCTCCAGAAGCAATTGGTGGATACACAACTCTAAAAAAAGTTTATTCATTTGATCCTGTTCCACTAGACCTTTCAAAAGAAGATGAAAAATTTATCTTAGGTGCACAAGGCAACCTTTGGACAGAATATGTCCAAACTCCGGCTCGTGCTCAGTATCGTGTTTTACCCAGAATGACAGCACTATCAGAAGTCCTGTGGTCTGGGCCAGGAAAACACTCATATAATAATTTTTATAGACGTCTCAGTTATTTAGAAAAACGGTTTGATCAACTGGAGTGGTCGCATGCACCGGGATCATTTCTAGTATCGTTTCATACAGAAAAAGTAAGTGAAAATAAAGGAATAAGTGTTCAATTGACATCTGAAAAACCTAGTGAAACAATACGTTTTACGATGGACGGTTCGGACCCAACAATTTTTTCATCAGAATACACGGGTGCTTTTAATGTTAATAAAACAACAATATTAAGAGCAGCTCTTTTCATCAATGGTAAACTTGCCGGACAAATATCTGAAAAAAAATTACTTTTTCACAAGGCGGTAGGAAAGATCATTGATTATAAAACTCAATACAAAAATAAGTATCCAGGAAGCGGATCATCCAATCTAGTTAACGGAATAACTGGATCCACAAGTTTTAATGATGGGTTCTGGCAGGGCTGGGAAAGAGATGATTTAGATGTTGTGATCGACTTGGGCTCCGAAACAGAAATCAATCAAATAATATGTGGATTTTTGGAGTCGCAGAATTCGTGGATTTTTCTACCTACTGAAGTAAAAGTGTCCTTTTCTAATAATAATATTTCATATGAAAATGAAAAATCTATCGCTATTTCAGATGGGGAAAATTATGGGAATAAAAACCGCGTTGAAGCAAATATCAATGATATTGAACAGGTTGCTCGGTTTGTTCGAATTACCGGCACCAATCGAAAAATATGCCCTGATTGGCATGCAGGCGCTGGTGGAGATGCATGGATCTTTGCGGATGAGATTATTGTAAAATAATATATTATACAGGCTTTGCTATCTTGTCTGATTCGATAATATGTAGGCCGGTTTTACTATTTTCTAGATGATAAATCATTCCCTCTGCTATAGTACTGGCGTGAATTCCGCGATATTTATTTAATGATCCGACCATAAAGGGATTCATGATTTTCATGAATCCCTTTCCTATTATTTCTCCAATTCGAAACTCCTTCCTGGGGCCCAAGATCAATGATGGACGGAAAATCTGCACTGTTATAATGTCTAGTTTTTTCACTTCATCTTCTATATCTCCCTTTACCTGATTATAAAATATACGAGAATCTGCGTTGGCTCCCATTGCAGTCACAATTGAATACGATTTGGCACCAGTTTTTTCAGCCCACTGGGCAAACCGCAATGGTAGTTCAAAATCAACAAATCGAAATGCTTCTTTTGATCCTGCAGTGCGGATCGTTGTTCCCAAACAACAAAATATATTATCTACTGGATTTAATTGATTCAGGGCAGATAAATCTTTGAAATCATAAAAAATCTCTTCCACAGTTGGATGGTGTTCCAATGAAGCAACCCGTACAAGTGTCGTTATACGTTCATATCTTTTAGATGCCAATAGTTCAGTTAAAAGGTGACTACCAACAAACCCAGTCGAACCTAGCACCATTGCTGATTTAGTCATGGTTTAAGAACAGATAAATAATTTGTCGTGCCGGGAGACCCTATAGGCACACCTCCTGTAATCACAAATTTTTCACCTTCGATTATTAATTCTCTGTTTTTCAATGCTGTTCCAACTTCATTCGTAATATCGTCCGCATTTTTATAATTCTTTACAAGAAATGGTGTGATACCCCATACAATAGATAACTGTCTACAGATTTCAGGGAAAGGTGTCATGGCAATAATGCGGGCTGCCGGGCGATAACGAGAGACCATCCGTGCTGTACTTCCACTATGGGTCATAGTCACAAGCACATTAATGTTAAGATCGTGAGCCACGGAACAAGCAGCGTGGCTTATAGCCTGTGCCGTGCTTAAAAGATTTTGTCCACGGGAGTTATAATATTCATCATAATTAATTGCATCTTCTGTTTCTTCAATCACTCTATCAAGAACTTGGATCACTTTTTGAGGAAAAGCTCCGATAGCTGTCTCTCCTGTTACCATCAAAGCATCCGCACCATCCAGAATAGCATTAGCAATATCGCTTACTTCTGCCCTGGTGGGAACAGGGTTTACTGTCATAGATTCTAGAATTTGAGTTGCAATAACAACGGGTTTCCCAGCCAAGCTCGCTTTCTCTATCACATTTTTTTGAATCAGAGGAACTTGTTCAACTGGTAGCTCAACACCTAAATCCCCTCTGGCTACCATTACAGCATCAAAAGCATCAACAATCTCATCCAAGTTTTCTACCGCTTCCCACTTTTCTATTTTAGCCATAACCGGGATCTGAAATCCCAAGTCCCGCATCCTAGACTGTACTTGTATATAATCCTTTGCATTTCTCGTAAAAGATAAGGCAATCCAGTCAGCGCCTCTAGATAACGCTAATTCCAAATCAATAAGATCCTGATTTGTCAGACAAGGCACATCCAGAGCTACGCCTGGGAAATTAACCCCTTTACGTTTTTTTATTATCCCTGATGTTTCTGTACGACACTCCAAAGTACGGCTAGAAATTTGATTAATTACCTCCAACGTAATCTGACCATCATCGATCATGATTTTAGCCCCGGGATTTACTCCCAAGAATGCAACATTGCTTGAAACCGGAATAACATCCGGGCCTTCTTTTTCATTACTAAGAACTATTTTATCTCCGACTTCCAGACACATCTCTCCATCAAGTCCTGATATTCTGATTTTTGGTCCGGCCAGATCAGCTAATATTGATGGTCTGTCCTTTTCAGAGATAGAAATCGATCTAACCAAATCAAAATAGTATTTCTTTTCCTCAATTGTGCCGTGAGACAGGTTAATCCTGAAGCAGTTTACTCCAAAATCCGCTAGGGTTTGTACCGATTTTCGATCTGAACATTTCGGTCCTAAAGTAGCAATTATTTTCGCTCGTCTATATTTCACTGTTTTAAATTACCGGTATTTGAACATGTTTTAAATGAAATCAAAAATACAAATTCTGATTTTTGGCATCCTTATTATTTCTGGATGCGAACAGGGTCCAATAGGCAATTGGCAGGATCCTCGTGTGATACTGATTTCCATTGATGGTTTTCGTGGCGATCTCCTGACCAAAAAATCATTCAAGCGGGATTGCCCTAATATGTCACGACTGATGACCATGGGTATTTATTGTAATAATGTACAATCTGTATTCCCATCCCTAACCTATCCGGCCCATACTTCTATGATATCCGGTGTCATGCCTCAAGAACACGGCATCGTAAACAATCGAATGTTTATCCCAAAAAATAATTTTGTTGATTGGTATTGGTACGCAGATTCGATAAAAACGCCAACTTTAATTACGAAACTACGGGAAAAAAACTTAGTCAGCCTGGGCGTAAGCTGGCCGGTGACCGTAGGCGCCACTATGGATTATATGCTTCCAGAAATTAAGTCAGTGAATGATTCTATTTCCACCGTAGACTTGGTACGAAAACATGATCATCCAGACAGATTTCTGGAATCGGCAAAAATTCGCGGGGTTGTTCCAGAAAACGGTAACCCTCAGGGTTATGTTCGAGATTTACTTCTTCACGAGATCTTCATGGATGCCTTTATACGAAAACGACCTCATTTATCTCTCTACCATATGATTCAAACGGATCATGTACAACACATCTACGGAAAAAATTCTCAAGAATCCTGGGAAGCCTTTATGTTCATGGACTCGCTCATTGGTAACATTATGACTTTACTGGATGATAACAATCTTTGGCCCACTACATCCTTAATTATTACTGGCGACCATGGCTTCAGAAATTATCAAAAACAGCTAGCCATTAATAAATTATTTGATGAAAAGGGTTGGCTCAGTATTAGAGATGGAAAAATCGAGGATTGGCGGGTCGTTGGACTTGCTTCAGGTGGTTCAGCATTCATCCGAATAAAAAATCATGAAAATGATGATTTTAAGAAAAAAGTGCGTATTGTTCTTGCCAAACAGAAAGAATTTGAAACGCTTGAAAGACGTCATATGAATAGATTATTATGGTCTCCCATTGAAACAGACTTTCTACTTATGGCGAAAAAAGAATTTTGTTTTGTCCAATCCCTAGACCAACCTTATATAACAGAAAAACGTGGTGGAACACATGGTGGTGACCCCAGGAACCATTATTTAAAAACTGGCTATATTGCAGGAGGGCGAGGTATTGAAAAGGGTATATTAGAAAATATGATGATCACTGATGTTGCCCTCCAGATATCAGCTTTACTTGACATTCGTTTAATATCAGATTGATTAGTTCAGAACTTGTGATGCTACCAATGTGAAAGGATTAATAATCGCATCGTATTGACGTCCGTTTTCTTCCACCATCTGAAATGAACCTTCCATTGTTCCTAATGGGGTTGGTAGCGGACAGAAGCTAGTATATTCAAAAATTTCACCTGGGCCTAGTTTTGGTTGTTCTCCCACAACTCCAGGGCCGTGTACATCCTCAGTATTGCCATTCGCATCAGTTATGTGCCAATACCGGCTGATAAGTTGTGCCTGTGTATTACCATTATTGGCTATTGTAACATGATACGCAAAGAAAAAATATGATTTAACCGGATCCGAGCGCTCAGCTATATATTGAGACTTTACTGTTATTTTTATAGGGCAATCCATGTCATAAAATTAATTCCTTTAGCTTTCCTGTCCGATCAATTCCCTATAAATTTTCGCCCGTTATGAATAATAACCGGCAGACACTTTTCATCTTTTTTCTAATTCTTGGCCTAGGGTTGGCAATGTATTGGGGTAAGCACCAAGGACAGTTGCCCAATACATCACCTGAAATATTGCCCAGTGAAATTATGAACCATATTCGATTTTTATCTGATGATGTCCGGTCTGGACGCTACCCAGGCACACTGGAATCTAGGAGTGTTGTATCATATATCATCCGATATTTTCGATCCTTTGGTATTCGTCCTGGTGGAGAAAACGGATCATTTGTACAATCTTTCGATATTGTGGATGGTATTGAATTGGGTAAGCATAATGAAATGGTAATAGGAGGTGATTCTCTCTTACCTGGAGAAGATTATATACCCTTGTCGTTTTCCAATAATCAAAAACTGACTGCTCCGGCTGTATTTGCAGGTTATGGGTTCAGCGCAAATGAGAAAAATCTAAAATGGAATGACTACGAAAAGCTCGATGTATCTGGGAAATGGGTTGTTGTTATGCGTCACAGCCCCGAACGTGAGAAAAGACATTCCATTTATGCTCCTTATGCATCAATGCATAAAAAAATGCTGACAGCCCGAGATAATGGTGCAGCTGGGATTATATTTATCTCGCAATTAGAAGATGCAACTTTATATCCATTGCAGTACATATCAGGTTATGCAAAAGCAGGTATTCCGGCTATACACTTAGGCAATAAAGCATCAGATAAGCTCTTAATTAATTCAAACTGGTCGCGGGAAAAAATTCAACAAACAATGAATCGTACTCTTAAGTCAATTAGTTTTAAAATTGAAAATATAACTATATCATCTAGAGTGGATCTAATAGAAACAAAAATTCGAGCAGCGAATGTTATTGGTGAGATTCGCAGCGGAAATCGCGAATACAGAGATGAATATTTAGTACTCGGCGCTCATTTTGATCATTTAGGCCTAGGTGGCCCTAGATCTGGATCTAGAATTCCTGGAATGTCCGCAATTCATAATGGAGCTGATGATAATTCATCGGGTACAGCAGGATTATTAGAATTAGCTCATAAGATTATGAGTCAAAAAAGTCACTTAAAGCGCAGTATTCTACTGATTGCTTTTGATGCAGAAGAAAAAGGCTTGTTGGGCTCAAAACATTTCATTGATCACCCAACTATCAAGCTGGAGAACATTACTGCAATGATTAATCTAGATATGATAGGTCGTTTAAAAGATTCTACATTAAATGTTGGAGGAGTAGGCACTTCTCCGATATTCGAACCTCTATTGGACAGTCTTATTCTTAGCACATCCATGAAACTAAACAAAAGCAATGCCGGTTTTGGCCCTAGTGATCATGCTTCCTTTTATAAAAAAGATATCCCGGTACTTTTTTTTAATACTGGTACCCATGAAGAATACCACACTCCTGAAGACAAATGGAAACTCATTAATTTAAGAGGTGAAACAGAAATATTAAATTATGTACATCAGGTGATTTACGAATTATGCCGGCTCCCAGAAAAACCTTTATACACCCCTGCAGGGCCTAAGGAGCAAATAAGAAATTATCAAACTTCAAACGTGAAATTTGGAATTATGCCTGCTTATGGAGGCTCAGAAAACGGATTAAAAATTGACGGCATTTCTGATCCGGATGGGGCTGCTGCTAAGGCTGGCATCAAAAAGGGAGATTTAATCAAATCCATCAATGGAAAATCTATCAATGATATCTATGAGTATATGGATCGCTTGGGTGAACTTGAGCCGGGAATGAATATTCCTGTTCAGATCGAACGTAACGGAAATATCATTAAAATATCTGTTACTTTATAAAAATAAAATTCTATATTAGTTCTATCTTATTTTGCACCCTCCGATAATATTCGTTTTCTAATCTTTTCAGAAAGTTCCAATACTGCCATCACGTAGTTATCTGCATGATTGTAAGCATAAATTGATTTCCAGATATCTCCATCGCGTTTATAGTTTGTGCTGTTCATTTGGTATCCATTACGACGAAGATAATTAGCGATACTAGCCAACACATCAGGCCATTCATAGGGTTCCCGAATGCCGTCCTCATTAAAATCCACCGCATAGTTATTAAAACTGGAAGGAATAAATTGACCAAATCCAAAAGCCCCGGCGTAGGAACCACCAATCAACTGAGTATCAAGCTGATCATTAAAACAATAGGTCAAAAATTCTGCTAATTCTTTGCTTGCCCATTTAGACCGTTTAGGCATTTCATGGATTTGAGTGTACAGAGAATTAAAAACAGAAAACTGGGAGTGGTGTACTCCATAGTTGCTTTCGATACCGGCAATAGTTACTATAATAAAGGAGTCTACTTTATATTTTTTGGAAACATCGCTTATAATATCACGATTTTCTTTGAAAAACTTTACCCCAGCAGTAATTCGTGATTCTTTGACAAATAATTTCCGATATTCTTTCCATGTTTTCTTTTCATAAGGCCGGGCAAACCGTTCTGCAATTTCCGGATGAATTTTAATTTTATCATGAGAAAAGGCACCTCTAATAAAGGCATCTGGGATATTACTATCTTGCAGATGGTCCATCACCATACGAAATGCAATATCTTTTTCAAAAGAATTCTGGGCAATTACAATAGACAGGTGTAAAACAAGAATAAATATTTTCATAAGTATCTTAAATAAAGGGCAAAATCTAATACGACAATTTCTATAGACATACAACATTGGTTGTTTTAAAAGATATTATATGAATTATATCTGCTTTTTTGTATATAGTGACGTTTTATCTTATAGACAAGAAACTCACTCAATAAATTATTTATATGTTTTAGGGTTATAATCTATTAAATAAAGAAAAACAAAGAATTACTACTTATATCAACGAATTATTTTGGATTCCCGAGATTAGTAATATATAATTTATGAAACCGGGGGCACGTTTATAAAACAGTATATTGATTATTATAAGATAAACCCTCTGTTCGGCGATAATTTTATCTGCCCCCGGTTAGTTCAACAAACCCTCCTCATAAAAGAAATCTTCAATAGGCTTAGCAATAACATCAATACGGTCTTCATCCATATTCACGTAGGCAACCATACTCAATACCACATATTCTCCTGTAAGGCCGTGCTTCCAACGCTGTATTGTACTATATCGTATTTCTTTAAGTGTTTGCGATGCTTTTAGTAATTCCTGAATGTTTTTTGTTCGCGCCAATTCCTCATGGTGCATTAGATCTTTTCTATCATATTTAAGGCCCAATAATTGTGACCCATCATAGCCAACAATATCATGCCAATTCCCATTGATATCTGTTATTATGCCATCAGAGACCCGACCAGACATAAACAGGGTATCCTCCTCCAAATTTTCAACAACATTGTCCCATTTACCAATTACATCATCATTTTTTCCTGGTTTCTTTAACGCCTCAATTTCCAGATTAAGTTCTTTTATTTGATGTTTCAAATTGTGGTTTTCATTTATCAAATAATTAATTACGGTTTGCATTTCTTTCGTAGACTTGGAATCTACGGCATCTAATAGATGCCGTGGTTTTGTTAGCGTTTCTTTTTCTGTTTTCAATTTTAATAAATGTTTTGGAGGGACCCTCCCTTTAGCAATCCAGATGCTCAAGGCTTGGGGAGACACACCAAAATACTCAGCCGCCTCCTGTTTTTTACGAAAGCCTTTCCGATACATCAGATCATTAATTATTTTTGCAGCTGTTTCCATAATTATTAATAAATAATTTAATTTAATTAATCAATAGTTAATTAATATTAAGTAAATGTTTATTTATAAACAATTATAAAATATAGGTTTCGGTTGTAGAATTATGTCAAAACCATTTTCCTGTTCACTATATTTACAAAAATAGGGTTTTGAGAACATGTTACATATAAAATTTAGCATACTTGATCATGACGCATATCACCAATTAGATTTCCTGCATCTTTACTGCAAAATAACACCGTTATCTTTTTTAACCACCTTTATCTATCAGGAGAGTCAAATGTTAAATCGAGAAAAATCTCAGCCAATTTTTGACCGAGCATTAAAAGTATTAGTGAATGGAGTGAGTTCAAATTTTCGTTATCTAGGCGAAAAAGAAACACCTGTGATTGTAAGAGGCGAAGGTGCTCGTATTTGGGATGCAGACGGAAATGAATTCATTGATTATCGCCTTGGTTGGGGACCAATTATTATTGGGCACGCTGACCATCGGGTTAACCATGCGGTTATCAAACATTTAGAGAATGGGACCACATTTGCAGCAACCACAGAGCTGGAAGTCATTGTCGCTGAAAAGTTGGTGAAGATCGTTCCTGGGATGGAAAAACTTCGGTTTACAAACACAGGCACAGAAGCGACCATGCATGCTCTCCGCACAGCTCGTGGTTATACAAATAAGGAAAAGTTTATTAAATTTGAAGGACAGTACCACGGTGCCCACGATTATGTTCTTTTTAGTACTGCATCATCGCCGATTTCCGCAATGGGGGCCCGTACATCACCGATCCCTGTGCAAGTCGGTTCTGGTATTCCACATAAAATACGGGATTATGTATACTGCTTACCATTCAACGATTTTGAAGCTATAGAAAAATGTGTTAAAGATCATCATGGTGAAGTAGCTGCTATGTTAGTGGAGCCTTGCTTGGGAAACATAGCAGGCATTGAACCGAAAAGTGGATATTTATCCCATTTAAGGTCACTTTGTAACGAATACAATATTGTTCTTATTTTTGATGAAGTTAAAACTGGTTTCCGATTAGCCAATGGAGGGGCCCGCGAAGCATATGGTGTTATTCCCGATATTTCTACCTATGCAAAGAGCCTTGGAAACGGACTTCCTGTTGCTGCATTTGGCGGAAAAACAAAAGTGATGGATGTAATTGGTGGAGGGAGCGTAACTCACGCCGGAACATTTGGAGCTAATGGAGTTAGTATGGCTGCGGCGAATGCAGTCCTTGATATATTATCTGATTCACCTGTACTAAAAGATCTTGCTGAAAGAGGAAAACGATTAAAAACAGGATTAGATAATGTTTTAACAGATGCGGGCATCCCTCACCAAATGTGCGGACACCCCAACATACAGGGATTCCTAATCACAGACAAACCCGTTAAAGAGGTCCGGGATTTAGTATACAGTAATGATGTTCTTTATGAAACTATTATGCAAAATATGTATAATAGAGGTATCTGGGCTGAAAGTGACCCACGGGAGCCTTGGTTTTTATGTGCGGCACATACAGATGAAATTATAGATGACACTTTAAATAAATTCCAAGAATCAGTTAAAACTGCACTTCAATAATACTATGAAATCCGAAGTATACTGGACTGATCAGGATTCGCCGGAGACAAAGACAAAAGCCACATCATATCTTCCGGAAAAAACTGATGTTGCAATTATAGGCAGCGGGTATACCGGGCTTGCCGCAGCAAGAGTCCTTGCTAAATCAGGAAAATCTGTTGTTGTAATTGATCAACATACAATTGGGTGGGGTGCAAGTTCTAGAAATGGCGGAATGGCAACGCCAGGCCTTAAACAAGATATTTTTAAAATATATAAAAAATATGGCATGGATTATGCCCGTGAGTTTTGGAGGGCATCTGTAGATGCTATTGATCTTTTAGAAAATATTATACAAGAAGAAAATATTGATTGTAACTGGGAAAGAAACGGACATATTGCCCTAGCATGTAAGCAGTCACACTATGACAACCTCCCAGAATATGCAGATTGGATTAGGCGTGAATTAGGACATAAAAAAACCCTAGTTCCAAAGAAAAAAATTCATTCTGAAATTGGAACCAACTATTACTTCGGAGGGCTATCGGATGAAATCAGTGGAGGGCTACAGCCGGCAAAATATGTTAATGGGTTGGCCTCCGCAGTTTCCAAACTTGGAGTACAGCTTTGCGAACATAACCGCGTTTTAACAATTAATCCTGGAGAAAATATTCATGAGGTTATTACATCTATGGGGTCTGTAAAAGCCCGAGATGTAATCATTGCAACAAACGGATATACAGATACTTTAATGCCTAAATTGAAACCTAAAGTTTTCCCTGTGGGAAGTTATATTATTGTTTCAGAACCCTTATCCCAGGATTTACAGAAAAAACTTAGTCCAAAAGGGCGCATGTTTTATGATTCAAAGTGGTTTATTAATTATTTCAGACTCACGCCAGATGGGTGCATGCTTTGGGGTGGTCGTAACGATCTAAGCACTAATCTAGATTTAAATGAAAGCGCAAAAATTTTATCGCACCAAGTCCGATCAGTGTTCCCCGAAATGGAAGACATAGAGTTCACCCATACCTGGTCTGGGAAATTAGGCATTACGTTTGACCTCATGCCTCATATAGGAAAAATCAATGGAATCTATTATGGTTTTGGCTATGGTGGGCATGGATTATCTATAGCGACCTACCTTGGAACTGAGTTGGGCTTGCTGCTGTCTGGCCAAAAAAACAGAAGCCCCTTTGAAGAAATTTCTCATCAAACAATGTTCTTTTATAGAAAGAATCCTTGGTTTCTTCCTTTTGCGGCACAGTATTTTAGATTTTTAGACTGGATCTCTTAATCTATGTCTTCTTTATCATCAATAGATTATGCTATTATTATTTTCTATCTTTCTGGTATGGTAGGGGTTGGGTTTTGGTTTGCAAAAAAACACTCTGGCTTTGATGATTTTTTCTTGGCAGGTAGATCTCTCACAACGCCCCTTTTAATTACAACTCTTATATCGACCTATTACGGCATAGATGTTTTGTTTGGCGACACACAACTTGCTTTTACTGATGGCGTTGTAGCCTGGTTTGGTTATGCACGGCCAACCTATGCATTTTATTTAATTGCGGCTCTATTATTGGCACGGCGTCTGCGCGAAGATGACTTTAAAAGCCTTCCCGATATTTTAGACGCTTATTATGGACTCAACACTCGCTATGTCGGTGCTGTAACCTCATTTATTTACTCCCTACCTGCATTATCACTTTATGGATTCGGAATGCTGGGTGAAGTAATCCTAGGCTGGGAACCAATCATAGGTATGTTTGTGCTGGGTGGAATTGCATTAACATATACCCTTACAGGCGGATTTTGGGCAGTAGCCCTTACTGACTCCATTCAGTTTGTTATGATGTGTTTAGTTATTGCATTTGCTTTTCCTTTTGCTATGAATTTTATTGGTGGCTTTGATTCAATGATCGAAACTCTACCTAGTAGTTTTTTTGATACTATGGGGGACCTGAATATTTTTCTTATAATTATTTACGCATCTACAGGCCTTTCTGTTTTAGTAGAGCCTACATTCTACCAGAGGATATTTGCTGCAAAATCGTATAAAAATGTCCGGAATGCGCTTCTTATTGGTATTTTTATCTGGGGTTCTTATGATTGGATTATAACAGTTTTGGCTATGGCCGCAAAAGCTGGTGTTATAAAGGGCCTGCTCCCTGTTGATGTTGCCCCAGATGCTGCCTTATTAACTATTGTGGTGGCTGCGCTCCCAGTAGGTGCGGTGGGGTTGTTTCTTGCCGGTGTGTTGTCTACAGAAATGTCAACCTTGGATTCATATTGTCTGGTTGCAGGGGGAAATGTTGCCTACGATATTTATAGACCCGCTATAAAACCAACAGCGACCGATGAAGAATTAATCAAAACAACTCGTTACGGAATATTGCTTTCTTGGGGGTTGGGATTTTTTATGGCAGCTGCATTTGAACAGATGCTTGGTCTGTGGGTTTTTATGGCCTCTATTTTAATTTCAAGTACATTAGTTCCTGTTTTATTAGGGCTATACATTCCTAGATTCAGGAAACCACTTGCAGGTTTTATTAGTTCAGGCTCGGGCTTATTATCTACAGTTGTTTTGAATATTTATATTATGACTACCGGCACATTTAACAAAGAAGAAGAGACTTATATTGTACACTGGTTTGGGATTGATTTTTGGCAGGAATTTGTTATGTATATTAGTGTGCCAATTTCATTTGTCGGGTTTTTTATAGGTTTGGCGACCAACAAGACAGGGCGGTTATGAGTTATTGGGAAATCTTTACATGGGCTTCAGTGTTTTTTCTTGGTTTTGGGTCTATAACAGTTTTTATTTTCTTTTTGAAAGATATTAAAAGACTGTTGAAAAAATTTAAATAATGATTTATAAAAATTTTATTAATAATAGGTGGTCTGATGCAGAATTCGGAAAAACATTTGATGGGGTCAACCCTTTTACGGAAGAAATAATTGCTCAAATCCCTGCGAGCAGTGAACCAGATATAAATAATGCTGTTAGGGCCGCTCAAGCGGCATTTAAAGACTGGAGCGGATTAACAGCTGGTGAACGTCGTGATTTCTTGAGATCTCTTGCAAACAATTCTCGACAGCACGCAGAAACTCTTGCTAAAACAATCTCTTCAGAAATGGGGAAACCTTTCAAAGATGCATTAACTGAAATTGATGATTTAGCTGAATACCTTGAATATTATAGTGAACTTGCTCGAGATCAGGTAGGCCGGCTTGTTGCGCCTGTAGATCAAAAATCCATGTCTCTTGTTCAATATGAACCCTATGGGGTTGTGGGTTGCATTATTCCCTGGAACTACCCCCTGTCTTTAATGGGATGGAAACTTGCGCCTGCTCTTGCTGCGGGAAATACAATTGTAATGAAACCAAGTGAGGTTTCATCCCTCTCCATTCTGCATTGGGTAGAATTGGCAGCAAGAGAAATGCCTCCTGGGGTTATAAATGTGGTTACAGGTTTTGGACAAGAAGCAGGCGAAACGCTGGTTAAACACCCTCATGTACCCATTATTACATTCACTGGCTCAGTTCGAACCGGGAAAAGAATAGCCCGGCTAGCTGCAGAAAACCTTAAAAAGGTGTCACTTGAGTTGGGTGGTAAAGACCCAGTGATTGTATGTGATGATGTGGATGTTGAAATTGCAGCTAGAGGAACCTGTTGGGGCGGCTTTGTTAATGCTGGTCAAGTTTGTACATCTGTGGAGCGGGTTTATGTCTATGAAAATGTAGCCAAAAAGTTTACCGATGCTTTGGTTGAAGAGGCAAAGAAAGTAAAAATCGGTGATCCTATGGATGATGCCACCGATGTGGGCCCCATGGCTTCCATGGCGCAACTTAACAATGCTATCGAGAAAGTAAATTTAGCAAAAGAACAGGGGTGCAGGGTTCTTACAGGTGGAAAAAGATCGGATAAATATATTAAAGGGTATTTTTTTGAACCTACTGTGTTCGATAAAATAAAAGATGAAATGGATATTGTTACAGAAGAGTCTTTTAGCCCAATTATTCCAGTACAAAAAATTCATTCCATGAATGAAGCTATTGAAATGGCAAATTCGACAAAATATGGTTTAGGATGTACAGTTTTTACAAAAGATATTGAACGCGCTCTTACGGCTGCAAATAAAATTAAATCAGGTACAATCTGCATCAATAATCCCCTGATGGAAAATATCGCTGCACCATTTGGGGGCATGAAACAGTCTGGAATCGGGCGGGAACATGGTATAGAAGCCCTTGAAGAATTTCGGGAAGTAAAACATATTTTTATTGATTATGATTATAGAAATAAATCTTGGTGGTTTGGTGATAAGGGTGGGCAATGAACAGCAGTGAATCCATAAGAAAAAAACATAACCGGTATCTCTTTGATGCCGTAAAAACCTTCTATGAAGAACCTTTGGTAATCACAGATGGTAAAGGGTTCCACGTTTCAGATTGTGATGGAAATACCTATCTGGACTTTTTTGGCGGTATTCTTACTGTTTCGATTGGACACGCAAATGATGAAGTTAACAAAGCTGCAAAAGCTCAGATTGATCGTTTGACTCATATATCATCTTTATACCCCAGTGTTCCCGTTGTTGAACTTGCTGAACGTCTTATCAATATAACTCCAGGTAATCTCGAAAAAGTTTTTTTCAATGCTTCAGGAACAGAAGCGGATGAGACAGCCGTAATGATGGCCCAACTTTATACTGAAAACTCAGAACTGATTGCTCTGCGTCATGGGTATTCAGGAAGATCTCTTCTTGCCCAATCTCTTACTGCCCATGCTCCCTGGAGAGCTTTGCCCACCCAGGTAGGTGCCGTAAAACATGCTCTTGCGCCCTATTGTTATCGTTGCCCCTTAAAACTAACGTACCCAGACTGCGGAATTGCATGCGCTGAAGATGTAGAAGAGCTAATTAAAACTACTACAACTGGAAAAATTGCAGGTGTATTAGCAGAACCAATTCAAGGCGTAGGAGGGTTTATTACACCCCCGGATGAATATTTTGGAATTATAGCTGATATCGTCCGTAATCATGGTGGAATATTTATTTCTGATGAAGTTCAGACTGGCTTTGGACGAACCGGAAAAACATGGGGGATTGAACATTCTGGTGTAGAACCTGATATAATCACGGTCGCAAAAGGCATTGCCAACGGTATGCCATTAGCGGCTGTTATAACAACAAAAGACATTTCTGATTCTATGCAAAAAAATACTATATCTACTTTTGGAGGCAATCCTGTTAGCTGCGCTGCTGCGGATACCACCATAACAATTATAGAGAGGGACAACCTAAAGAAAAACGCCCATAATATGGGAAAGCTGATGATGGATGGTTTGAAAAAAATACAATCTGATAATAAAAACATACTCGGTGATGTGCGCGGAAAAGGACTTATGATTGGGCTGGAGATTGTTGTTGATGAAACACAACAAGACCGCACACCAAACCCAAAGGCAGTTGATAATTTAATGGAAGAAACTAAAAAAAGAGGTTTGCTGGTTGGGCGTGGTGGTTTATATGGGAATTGTGTTAGGATCTCACCTGCTTTGAATATTGGAGAAGATGAAATTCACGAATCTTTATCTATTCTTTCTGAATCATTCAAATCCATTAAACAATGATTAGAAAAAATTATATTAATAACCGTTGGCAAGAAGCCAAAAACGTGAAAACTTTTTCAGTAGAAAACCCATTCACAGAAGAGATTATTGCTGAAGTGCCAAACAGTTCACCTATTGATGTAGACAATGCTGTGTCTGCTGCAAAGTCGGCTTGGAAAAAATGGAAATTATTAGGTTCGCTTGATATGCGAGATTTACTACGAGAAGTTGCTGTTAAAAGCAGGGCCCATGATAGAGAAATTGCATCAATTATTACTGCAGAGAGCGGAAAACCTCTTATTGAATGCCTTGACGAGATTGAATGGGTCGCTTCCATTTTTGAATATTATTCTGAGATCGGCCGTGATCAGCGAGGGCGAGTTGTCGCCCCAGTAACCCCAAGATCAATGAGCATGGTAGTGAAAGAGCCCTACGGTGTTGTGGGGTGTATCGTACCTTGGAATTACCCTCTTCTGCTTATGGCCTGGAAGGTGGCGCCTGCTTTGGCGGCTGGGAATACTGTTGTAGTAAAACCATCTGAAATAACACCTCTCTCGATTCTTCACTGGCTTAAAGTTGCCTGCGATCATTTACCTAAGGGTATTATAAACGCGATAACTGGTTATGGTGAAACGGGCGCAGCTTTGGTACAACATCCGGACACAAGAGCAGTCGCTTTTACGGGGAGCGTAGAAACAGGTAAAAAAATTGCGGCTATGGCTGCGAAGCAACTAAAAAAAACAAGCTTAGAATTAGGTGGTAATGATCCTATTATTATTTGTGATGATGTAGATATAGAAATAGCCGCTAAAGGCACAGCTTGGGGGGGGCTATTGAATGCGGGTCAAGTTTGTACATCACTAGAGCGTGTGTTTGTAATGGAGTCAATCGCAGAGGCGTTCATTGAAGCTGTTGTAGAAGAAACAAAACACGTGCGATTGGGCGACCCTATGGAGGGACAAACAGACATGGGACCCATGGTCTCCAAAGCTCAGCTTAAAAAGGTAGAAGAAAAAGTAAAACGGGCTCATACGGAAGGTGCGCGGTTACTGTTTGGAGGCCGTCGATCGAAAAAATTCAAAAAGGGTTATTTTTATAAACCCACAGTGTTTGATCGGGTTAGCTCTAAAATGGAAATGATGAATGTGGAAACATTTGGTCCTATAATACCAATTCAAAAAGTTAAAAACCTTGATGAAGCTATTGAGCTCGCTAACAATTCCCAGTACGGTCTCGGTTGTAATATTTACACAAATGATATGGAAAAAGCACTTACTGCGGCTGATGACATCAAGGCCGGATCTTTCTGGATAAATGATCCTTTAACCGATAATGAAGCTGCCCCATTCGGAGGAATGAAAATGTCTGGAGGGGGTCGTGAACTAGGGATCGAAGGGCTCGATGAGTTCAGGGAATCAAAACATATTTTAATTGATTACCAAATTAGAAAAAAAGATTACTGGTTTCCTTACAACCTAGATGCGGGTAGAAAAACTTAACTTGTGAAAGTCCTGATTAAAACAGAGATCCCAGGTCCAAACTCAAAAGAAATGAATCAAAAACGTATAAAAAGCGTAGCAGATGGTCATGGCTCAGTTTGTGGAGTATATATAAAAAAAGCCGATGGTTCTAATTTAATCGATGTTGATGAGAATGTTTTTATTGATTATGCCGGTGGGATAGGCACAATGAATATTGGGCATTCCCACCCCAGAATTATTTCAGCTATAAAAACACAATTAGAAAAATTTATTCATCCTTGCTTTACTGTTGCTCCATATGAGTCTTATATCACACTCGCCAGAAAACTATCCGATTTGGTTCCAATATCAAACAACTGTAAAGCAGCATTTTTCAATTCTGGAGCAGAAGCCGTAGAAAATGCAGTCAAAATCTCAAAATCCTATACCGGCAGAAGTGGAATCCTGGTGTTCTCTCATGCTTTTCACGGAAGAACACAAATGACTATGTCCATGACTTACAAGGAAGATCCATACAAAAAAGGATTTGGTCCATTTTTACCAAATATCCATCGTCTTGAATTTCCATCGGAAGATAAAATTTTAAATTTAATATCATCTGATTTTGACCCTAAAACTATTGCTTGTGCTGTTATTGAGCCCGTTGCGGGTGAGGGTGGATTCATCCCGGTCTCTATTAACGCTATGAAAAATCTAAGAGAATTTTGTAGTAAACATGATATTGTAATGGTGGTCGATGAGATTCAAACAGGTTTCGGACGAACTGGAACCCTTTTTGCCATAGAGCAGTTTGATGTGGAACCAGACCTAATTACTCTTGCGAAATCAATCGCTGGTGGATTGCCTCTGAGCGGCGTTGTGGGAAAACTTGAAATTATGGATGCATCTCATGTTGGAGGAATTGGAGGAACTTTCGGTGGAAACCCTGTGGCTTGCGCCGCTGCATTGGCTGTTCTAGATATCATAGAGGATGAACAACTTTCCACACGTGCAATTGAGATTGGAAAAAAGGTTCGCTACAAAATTAAAAGTATCAGGAATTATTGCCCTTGGATTGGTGGAATTCGCGGTCTGGGCGCTATGCAAGGAATTATCATTATTAATCCAGAAACCGGAGAAGCGGACAAGAGCCGTACATCACGAATTCATCAATACGCTCTGGAACACGGTTTAATAATGATTAACGCAGGAACATATGGGAATGTTATTCGAACTTTAATGCCTCTTACCATAGGGAATGATGATTTAGATCAAAGTTTGGAAATACTTTCTGCTGCTATAACAAATGCTTAAAAGGGAAAAAGATGAATCATATACAGTTTGAGAGTTTTGGACCACAAAATAATTGGATTTGCGGCGGATATCATGATTCTAATTCCACTAAAACAATTTCAGTTGTCTCTCCTTATTTTGACCAAGAAATAGCCTCTGTACCAGATTCAAATATTGATGACCTTGAACAAGCTGTTAATGCTGCAAAAAAAGCGTTTCCAGGCTGGTCCAGATTAAACATCCGCGATCGAGCTGAGATAATGTACCAATTCAAAACAATTTTGGAAAAAAATATGGATGAATTGGCTCATCTTATTGCACTAGACAACGGTAAGACCATTGAAGATGCCAAGGGCAGCATCATCCGAGGTAAAGAAGTGGTAGAGTTTTCTACATCTTTACCCAGCGTTTTAAGAGGCGACTCTTCTCAGGTTGCAAATGGAATCACCTGTACCATGACCCATGAACCTCTAGGTGTTGTGGCGGGCATTACACCATTTAATTTCCCAGCCATGGTCCCCTTATGGATGATTCCCTTAGCTATAACAACCGGAAACTGTTTTATTTTAAAACCATCAGAGCAAACACCTCTCTCTGCGCTGAAGATGGCTGAATACTTAAAGGAATCAGGTTTACCAGATGGTGTATTTCAGGTTTTGAATGGCTCCCAAAAAATAGTTGAAGGAATTTGCGACCATCCAGATATAAAAGCAGTTGCATTTGTTGGATCTTCAACTATTGCTAAAATTGTTTATTCACGTTCCACAAAAGTTGGTAAAAGAGCGCTTTGTCTTGGAGGTGCAAAAAATCATATGATAATAGTACCGGATGCTGACCTAGAGTCTACTGCAAAAGGAGTCCTGGCAAGTTCCATGGGCAGCGCAGGACAAAGATGTATGGCAGCTAGTGTAGCTGTAGGTGTTGCAAATGTGAATCCTATTATTGAGCAATTAGTAGAAGAAGCAAAAAATTTTATCCTTGGTGTAGACATGGGAACTATAATTAGTAGACCGTCGCTGGATCGCATTACAAGCTATATTAATGATGCAGAAAAAATGGGGGCCAAAGTCTTAATTGACGGGCGCGTATCACCACCACCCAAAGGCTATGAAAACGGGTACTGGTTAGGTGCTACAATTCTTGATGGTGTGGACCCGGAATGGCCGTGTGCAAAAGAAGAAATTTTTGGGCCTGTATTATCTATTATTCGCACAGACACATTGGAGAATGCCATGAAAATTGAAAATAACAACCCTTATGGGAATGCTGCGGCAGTATTCACCACATCAGGAGAAGTTGCAAAAACTATTTCACAAGCTTCAAAATCTGGAATGGTGGGAATAAATATTGGGGTACCCGTACCCCGCGAACCATACAGTTTTGGAGGTTGGAATGAATCAAAGTATGGTCATGGTGATATTACAGGTAAAAGCGGAGTTGAGTTTTGGACAAATCTTAAAAAAGTAACAGCCCGTTGGCCAGAGTCCGAAGAAGCTTGGAAAAAATACTTTTAATATAAATCAAACCACTTTGGGTCTAGGTCTGGCCATTCACCTTCTTCTGCCTGCTCTGCTCTATCTTCCCAGTTCTTTTTACCGCTCCAGGAATTAATTTTTATTCCATATACGGATGTCTGCTTTAGCTCTTCATCTGTTATAGGTCTGTAGTCTTTTCCTGATTCCATTTCTCCAAAATATTTATGAAGTAGACCCTGCAAAACATCCCGCTTTTCATCCATTAAACCCAGCACCCTAATTTTTCCAAATGCTATTACACATTCATATTGAAAACTTACCTCTAAAGCAAGATTGGACGGTAACAGCCGACCAGACCTAAAACACTCAAAGCAGGCTTTAGAAGTGTTTTCAACATTATAACGCATTCTTCCGTAAGCATTAGAATGAAAATATATTTCGTGGTTGTTTACACTATACCAAAAAGAAGTTGGGTTAATAAATGGTTGTTTCCTGTTTAAAGTGCTAACATGTCCTACTTTTGTTACATTTAAAAACTCAACAATCCATTTATCATTCATGTCTAAACTTTTTTTTCTAGATTGATTTATTGGGTGTTTTTGAGGGTCGTAAGCCATTAAAAATCCACTCTTGCAGAAACGGTTTGTACCAAACCAAAAGGACTTATTATCACAGCTGCATAATCAGTGTGATAATCTCGAGAATCTTTTGAATATGAATACCCGCCACCAAAACTAATCCTGTTTTGATCATATCCAATTCCCAATCCATTCCGAAAAACGACAGGGCCAAGGTTAAATTCAAAACCTGAATTAAATACTTCTTTTGTATCCGTAGCGTGTACACCATCGAAGGAAAAAACTAAAGAATAGTTCTTTTTATCGATTAAGGTCATTGCGGCGCCAAGCCTAAAAGTTGTGGGCATATCCCAAGACCGGGTCTTAAGACGACCTTCTCCTGGCGAATCCAAACCAAGCAATGGATCGATATCGGATACAATATCTAAATCACGACCATTTAATTTCATTTTTGTTCCAAAATGCATCAGGCTCATACCAATACGAAGATCACGCCATCCAGGTATGAATATTGTTCCAATATCCAGTGCTTGACCCATCGCAGATTCATTTGCAACTTTAGATGTTATTAATTTACTGCTGATCCCCAGACTAAAGGATTCTGACAATTGTCTGGCAAGTGAAAAACCCATAACCATATCCGATGCACCAGTATAGGTCCCATCTCCTTCTGGTTCTGTTAGTGTGGTTACGGCAATATTATCCATCTGGAGAGTGTTTACAAAGGCTGCAAAAGAACCAATCCTTGGATTGGTCCCAGCGAAAGAAACCTGAGTTAATTTTAAATCCATAATCCAATCAACAAATCCTGTATAAAAAGAGAATCGATCTACATAGACAATCCCGGCAGGATTCCAAAATACCGACGTTGCATCATCTGCTATAGCAGAATATGCCGCACCCATAGCTATTGCCCTTGGGCCAACACTTACTTTAAGAAAATTTGCTGCCGTTGTTCCTACTTTACTCTCAAATTTTGTTGATATTTGTTGACCGTAAAAAACCGAAACTAAAATCAAAACTAAAATCTGTTTCTTCATCGCACAACCAATATTTTACCCGTTTTTGAATATGTTCTTTCATTCAGCTTTGCTTCAATATGATAGAGATATACACCGTAAGCTACCTGCATATCAGACTCACTGCGGAGATTCCACCATTCAATGGAGCCCTGATTGTGTTTAAGCCGTTTTACAAGATCACCAGAAACTGTATATATGTTGATAAGACAGCGATCCGGAAGGTGTGTGAATTGCACTCTGTGCTGACCGGCTTGACTGTCCCACGCTGCATTTACATAAAAAGGATTTGGTACAACCTTAATTTTGTCTAGCTCCAACGTCTCGGATACCCTATAACCCTCAATCGAAAAAACAAATTCATCATCAGCCCTGAAGGGGCGATTTGTGGTTAAAAGCCACTCATCCCCCAGCCAGTTTGTGTTTTCAAATTTGCATTCAGGATCCGTGAAACATTCTTCACTATCCCCAACAAATCTTATTGTAGCATCTATAGCATTATTTTGGAACCATGACCTCGTTTGATCTGGGAACGGTTCATCATATGACAAGTCTAATATCCAGATCTGTTGAGACGGATCCCAAGCGCCACCTCCTACATCTCTGTAAATTGAATGAAGCATATAGTGATTCTCTGGATTATCATCCGTGATATCCCAAATTGAAAACGGCGCTTCCATTGGATAGTTTTTCGGTCGGCTGGCATATTGATGAGCAATATATCCAGAGCCATCAAATTTTATCAATATATCCCGATAAGGATAATGTGGTTGGTTATTTCTTTCAGACCCTTTTAGTTCTATAATTCTTTCTAATACACGATTTGTATCACCCGCTATCTGTACCAGTTCATCAAAGCCTGATGGGTCGTCAATTATATTTAAACGAAACCCATTGATTATTGGATTAAAGTCAGGGTTAGCACCGGCTGAGAAAGAATTTAAAAAAGATACAGATGCTAACAACGTGTCCGTAGTTGTATTATTTTCGATAAGACTATAACGGTATACCCCTCCATCAGAGTGAACTGAAATTGTATAATCCTTTGTTTCCATGATCTGGCGATTAAGCATTTGTATGTTCACTTGACCAGTGCCATATCCTGAAATATGATAAACGGTGTCTGCAGCCAAACTTCCAAAAATAAAACCGTTTATACTTGTTCGAGGAATAGCCGCTACCGTGTGGGGTGCAAAAGCTGTGTTTACCTTTGTTGCCGGCGGTGATTCATTCATGGGAACCCCAAGAACAGGATCTGATCGGTCATAAGCAGTAACCGCATACCAATATTCAACACCATTTATTACATTATTATCTGTAAAACTATGTCTCAATCCTGTATTAGGGCCTTGATCAATTATCATTGTTCTAATTTTAAATATGTCGCCCGTTTTTGTGCATAGATTGGGATACATATCACAATCTTCTGAACCATTATAAATCATTGCAGCACCACCACCTACATAAAGGATTGTTCCTGGTAAAAATGGCGCTGTGGTAATTCCTTCTTCTAAATCAATAAATTGCGGATTATTCATCCAATCAACTGTAGAATCCAAAATGGAGAAACCATCAACCAAGGATCCCTTATTTAGCGCCAAGAGCCAACCGTTTCGCGCATCGTAAACTTTAAAAGTGGTGTCAGAAATAAAAGTAATTAAATATGTGTTTTCTACAAGACTTTTCGTATTTGGGACAACCCCAAGATTAACAATTTTTGCTCCTGATATTATCGCACTGTGTGAAACATCGATCGCCCCAAGTTCACTGATGGAATTGAATTTATTGTAATCAGCCAGCGGAATGAACCCTAATGGGTAGTTTATTTCATCGTCGGTTAAATCTCCCCAGGTAGAGCCAAAATCAGTACTGCGGTATATCCTATATCCTTCAAAATCATTCTTATTGGTAAGTTTATCTATACTGGTTTCAGATTGATTACCTTCCCACACTAAAGTTATTTTTTCATCTTCTGGTATAATTGTTACTGCAGGTGGTGTTGGTGAAGAAGGCGTTTTAAAATTATTATTAAATACTGTGATCGCATTTTCCGCTGTTTTGAGTAAATCATCTCTGCTATCAGAAACTAAGATTGTGATTACAATTTGTTGTGTGTCTCCCGGTGCCATATTGAAATCACCACTAGACATGGCATAACAAACATCTGCTTTTACCTGTGGACTGGGTGAAAAAACCCCTGGATTCATGTAGCTATACTGTGCTTCATCCCTAGATGCATAATAAGAACCGCCTATATTACCCGATTTAGGCATATCAGAATATTTAAAGCTCTTCCAAGATGTTACGCCAATATCTTCTCCACTACTATCGGTTGGTGTTTTTAACATCATAATCCCCATGTATGCCAAATCAACCCCTGGCCAGCTTGAATAATTATTATCATAGTCATAGGTCATGGCCATATTGAGGCTCGGAATATATTCTGCATTATCATCTGAATACTCGGTTTCCAGATGAGCTGGGTGGTCTGGGTCCATCATCAACCCCACTCGACAATCCAAAAGAGTTCTATCAGATCTGTTGATTACATCATAGACAAAATAAATAATCCGATTTGTTAGTGTTGTATTACTTTGCAACCCACGACATATAACTTCCAAACAACCGACCCCTGTTTTGATCTGATTATGAGTATCAAAAAAGTTTGCATCATAATCACGCATTACCCAAAACGACTCTTGGGATCCAATAGGTTCATTATCAAAGCGATCCATGCCCGGCCATCCAATATTTCCG
>CEUS01033010.1_pt1 | contig 35065 bp, 39 predicted proteins | sample 427031 | NCBI WGS metagenome assembly CEUS01 (sample SAMEA2622837, study PRJEB7988) | marine metagenome | biome: marine biome (ENVO:00000447); feature: marine epipelagic mixed layer (ENVO:xxxxxxxxx); material: "saline water (ENVO:00002010), including plankton (ENVO:xxxxxxxx)" | depth 140 m | reverse complement strand
CTGGCTACAATAATAAATGCGTTAGCCCTCCAAGATGCCTTAGAAAGGAATCATTTAGTTCAAACTCGTACTCAGAGCGCCATTAATGTTTCTGCGGTGGCCGAGCAATACATTAGGCGAAGAGCCATTAGACACCTAGAAAAGGGGCGAGTTGTAATTTTCGCAGCTGGTACTGGAAATCCATTCATGACTACCGACACTACAGCCGCTCTTCGTGCAGCGGAGATTGACGCTGATATAATCCTTATGGCAAAACATGGAGTTGACGGAATATATACCTCAGACCCTAATATTAATCCAGATGCTTCCAAAATTGACAATATTACACATTTTCAAGCGATCGAACGAAGACTCAATGTTATGGATAGCACTGCATTGTCAATGTGTATGGAAAATCACCTGCCAATCGTAGTGTTTGACATGTTCCAAAAAGGCAATATCCGGAAAATAATTGAAGGTGAGCAAATTGGGTCAGTAGTATCTAACGGATAAAATTGTAAGAGAGGATATAAACCATGAGTGATGAGAAAACTATTCTTTCTGACTCCAACAGTAAAATGCAAAAATCAGTTCAAGTCTTCCGGGAAGACTTGAAAACCATTCGTACCAGCAGAGCCTCTCCTGATTTGATAGAGAATTTGACTGCAGATTACTATGGAGCTTCAACTCCTTTAAACCAGATGGCTTCAATTACGGTTCCTGATGCACGATTATTGATGATCCAACCCTGGGACAAGCAAGCACTTGGTGAAATTGAAAAAAGTATTTTACAATCTGACCTTGGCCTTGTGCCAAACAATGACGGCACCGTAATCCGGATAAGTATCCCGATTTTGACTGAAGAACGTAGAAAAGATCTAGTGAAGTTGGTTGGGCGAAGACTTGAAGATTCTCGCATAGCAGTAAGAAATATCAGACGCGAAGGTGTTGATCAAATTAAGAAATTAGAAAATTCTAAACAACTATCATCAGATGCCAGCAGAGTTGCTCAACAAGACATTCAGAAGATTACAGACTCGAACATTCAACAGCTCGAGACATTAGCCAAGGACAAGGAAAAAGAGGTCATGGAAGTTTAATCAACTCTGAAATTGCTTAGTCATACAATAACAAAGTAGGTGTTGAATATCCGATGATTAATCCAGAAAGCACTCCTGACCATGTCGCCATCATAATGGATGGAAATGGTCGATGGGCCTCAAAACAAGGGAAATTGCGTACTGATGGACATAAGGCTGGAACGGAGAATTTAAGGAGAATCATCAGGGCTTTCTCTGATGCCGGAGTTTCGTACCTAACCCTTTACGCATTCTCAACTGAAAATTGGAATCGTCCCCAAGCAGAAGTGCAATTTCTTTTGGAGATCCTGACCGAAATAATCGTAAAAGAGACTGTCAATCTCCACAAAGAAGGGGTCAGGATCAAACACTTAGGTAGACTGGACAGGTTATCTCATGAACTGCAATCAGCAATTGCCAAGTCTGTTGAGATGACGCGAGATAATCAAGGAATCACATTGAGTGGAGCTTTCGATTATGGGGGGAGAACCGAAATATTGGATGCGGTTAAGGGTATAATATCTGACAGAATCACCCCCGGACAACTAAGTAACGAACTCTTCAAACGATATCTCTATACAGATAATATGCCAGACCCAGATCTAATAATCCGTACCGCCGGGGAAATGAGAATTAGCAATTTTTTGCTTTGGCAATCGGCCTACTCTGAATACTATACAACCAATGTTCTCTGGCCAGATTTCAACGAAATCGAAGTACAGAAAGCTCTCAAAGAGTATGCCAAAAGAAGTAGAAAATTCGGTAACATACCAGAACTTGAATCTCCATAGACAACCGAACGGATTTCTCCTGAGATATGAAAACAGCTACTCTTCTATTAACGCTGTTTTAAAGAAATTCCGATTTGTCCTATTATTTAACTAAATCCATGTTTCTACGTCTATTTACATCCGCGTTATTGATCCCTGTTTTGGTAGCCAGTATTTGGGCCGGGGGAGTTTTTTTAACCGTACTCATGGGCATCACTGCTGCAGTGGCAACTTCAGAATTTGGAAATCTTAAAAAATTGTCAGGGGACAAGCCTTCGATCCTTGTGGCAATAATAGGAACTCTTCTACTAATATGCTTAGTCCACAATCTTCCTCATTCACATTTGGCGAGTTGGCTCATATTAGAGTTGATCGCCATCATATCAATTGTTACCGTTCCATTGTTGATAATAAAGCATCGGTATTGTACAAACTTTTTAAACATTTTAATTACGGTAGGAATTCTTGTTTACTGTGGGGGATTGATAGCACATTCAATAGCGTTACGAAATCTCGACCACGGAGCAAACTGGTTGTACTTGGTTTTCTCAGTAACTTTCATTAATGACACCGCTGCATTAATTTTCGGCAAGCTTTTTGGATCACGTCTTCTAATACCTTCAATCAGTCCAAACAAAACTTGGGAAGGTGCTTTGGCGGGCCTAGTGTTTTCATTGATGGGTTGTGTTGCTGCATTTAATTTATTGAATATCCCTCATGATACGTGGGAACCATATACTCTGGGCTTGATCATCGCTTTCGCCGGTCAAGCAGGAGATCTTTTTATATCAAGACTGAAAAGACTTGCTCAAGTAAAAGATTCTGGGTGGATAATACCAGGCCATGGAGGTGTTTTAGACAGGATAGATTCGATTGTTCCTAGTCTAGTGGTAGTGTACTATTTTGCTCTATGAACACAAAAACTAAAAATCTAGTCATTTTGGGATCAACTGGTTCAATAGGAACTCAGACTTTGGAGATAGTTAGGGCATTCCCGGATCATTTCCGAGTCCTTGGGATTGCATCTAATAACAACAGTCCGTTATTTCAATCTCAGATTCACGAATTCAATCCAAAGTTAGTTTCTTATAACTACGACAGTGCTGGCCAATCTTCAAATACAGAAAATCCACTACGCTGTGATATGGAAAAAATGGCTACCGATCCTGAAGCACACTTGATTGTAGCCGCGACTTCAACTTATGCCTGCATGAAAGCTGTTTTTGCCGGTATTAAATCAGGCAAAGACATTGCCTTGGCAAATAAGGAAACGATTATCATGGCTGGAAAATTGCTAATGCGCCATGCTAAAGCCTTCGATGTTGCGATATTGCCTATAGATAGTGAACCAAGTGCAATTTGGCAATGCTTGCAAGGAGAAGATTCGGAAATATCAAGGCTTATAATCACTGCTTCTGGTGGAGCTTTCCGTGACAAAAACCCTATAGACTTAGAAAGCGTCACTCCTAAGGAGGCACTTAAGCACCCTACTTGGAATATGGGACCTAAAATAACTGTCGATTCGGCTAATTTAATGAACAAAGCGTTTGAAGTTATAGAATCTCATCATTTATTTAATGTTCAGTGGCAATCCATTGAAGTCGTAATCCACCCGGAGAGTATGATTCATTCTATGGTCGAATTTGAAGATGGATCTGTTAAGGCTCAAATAAGCCCTCCTGATATGACCTTGCCAATCCAGTACGCACTTTTCCATCCTAAGAGGGTTTATAACAAAAACATATCCAGATTCGATCCTATCTCTACTCACCAACTCACTTTCAAACCACTAGATACTAAGCAATATCCATTATTCAATATGGCTATTCAAATAGGTAGTCAGGGTGATACTTGGCCAGCAGCGCTATGTGGAGCAGACGACGGAGCCGTAGAAATGTTCCTTTCTAAACAAATTGGATTTTTGGACATCGGTCCATTGATAGAATCTATCATGGCCAAACATCGAAACATTCCTAATCCATCACTAGAAGACATTATATCTACTGCTGACTGGGCTAGAATGGAAGCCATTACTATGGCCAGCGGATTAAAACAATGATTGATATCCCATCTTGGCTTTTAGTTTTCCCTATACTGGGAATTTTAATCCTAGCGCATGAAGCAGCACATTTCATCACAGCCAAATGGTTTGGTGCGAAAGTCGAAGAATTCGGAATTGGATTCCCTCCTCGGTTAGCAGGAATCCGCATAGGTGAGACTATATACTCCATTAACTTACTGCCACTGGGAGGATTTGTGAAAATACTTGGGGAGGACGATCCTTCAAATCCCAGAAGCCTAGCTGCCCTAACATTTTACAAGAGGGTCATAGTTATAGTATCCGGATCATTTGTAAATTTCCTACTTCCTGTATTCATTCTCACTGGTTTATTCATGACCCCTCACTCCACCCTCGAAGGAGGAACAATACTTATAACTGGTGTAGCACCAGGCTCTCCGGCTGAAAAATCTGGGTTGAAAGCCGGAGATCACATTTTGAAGATAGACGGATCCCTAATTCGAAATCCTTCCGATCTTGTAGAGCGTATTAAGCGGAAAGCGGAAACTTCAATTGAGCTAATCGTTCAGAGAGGATCGATCGTACAGGGCATTTCATCGTCACCAGAATATAGCTTTACTGAGACAGTAACTGTTATCCCTAGATCTTCACCTCCTAAACTTCTTGTTGTAACAGAAGTGGAGGATCCCATCAAGGAAATCTCATTGAGAGATGCAAGGAAGTATAATGTGAAACTTGAAGTAGGTTCTACAATGACTCAGGGTGCATTGGGAGTAATGATAAGTTTAATTAATCCTAGATTTGTAGAAACCTCTGATACTATTTGGCAAGCAATACCCAATTCCATCGAATGGTATAAAACAGTTTTGTCGATGACAGGGACTGCTATTAAAGAATGGGTTTCTGGCTCAGGACCTGCTCCTGGTCTAGGCCCTGTTGGCATAGCACATGCTACAGGAGAAATCGCAGAATCAGGCCCGTCAAATTTGTTTCATTGGATGGCTTTCATCAGCATATTCCTCGGAATATCAAATCTGCTGCCGATACCTCCCCTAGATGGGGGAAGATTATTATTTATTCTTATTGAAAAATTCAGGAATGGCCAGAGCATCTCTTTGCAACATCAATCAACTGCGATCGTTATAGGTTTTGCAGTATTGATCATGTTCCTCGCCCTAGTTAGTTATAGAGACATTGCTCGCCTATTGAACGGCGAAGGGTTCTAATGTACGGTAGATACGAAATAGATATCTTATCTGACGTACATTGAAACATATTGATCTACAACTATAGTTATTCAGGAATTTCAAATGATTAAACGCAGGATTACCAAAGCGTTGAATATTGGCGATGTTACTGTAGGTGGTGACGCACCAATTAGTGTTCAATCAATGACAAAAACAAACACTAGTGATATCTCTGCTACGGTTAATCAAATACATGCCCTTGAAAGAATAGGCTGTGAAATTGTTAGGTTAGCGATCCCAGACATGGAAGCAGCTAAGGCCATCTCAATAATCCGTAAGAAAACAAATATCCCTTTAGTAGCAGATATTCATTTTCACTACCAACTAGCACTAGAAGTTTTAAAAGGAGGTATTGACTGCCTGAGACTCAATCCAGGGAATATCCGAGACCGCGAAAAAGTCGAGTTAATTGTTAAAGAAGCAAAGGTTCGAGACATCCCTATCCGAATAGGCGTGAATTTTGGTAGTCTGCCTCCAGTAGGAGCAATTGGAGTGTCCAAGGGGTTGTCTAGACACAAAGATGGAGTAAACCAGCTAGTAAAAGGCCTCAGTGGAGACCAAAGCGAATACTCTGTAGTAGATCACATGGTAGAGACTGGGCTGTGGGAGATCGGAATTCTAGAAGATTTGGATTTTGATCTAATCAAAATTTCATTAAAAGCTTTTGATGTAGAAACTACTGTAGAATCTTACCGTCGAATGGCTTCTTTAGTTCCCTACCCTATGCATCTGGGTATTACCGAGGCTGGGACTCAAAAGTCTGGCAGTATCCGAAGCGCGATAGGTTTAGGAATGTTACTTTATGAAGGCATCGGAGACACTATACGAGTTTCTTTAAGTGACGATCCCAGAGAAGAAGTGTACACCGGCTTCGAAATATTAAAATCCCTAGAAATCAGAAAAGAAGGTAGTGTTTTGGTGGCTTGTCCTAGTTGTGGCCGTGCCGACGTCGATGTAGTTACTTTGGCCAATCAAGTGGACAACATGCTCAAAGAGATAAAATCACCCATCAAAGTTGCTGTTATGGGATGCGAAGTGAATGGACCAGGAGAAGCAAAAGATGCAGACGTCGGAATAGCAGCTGGTGCCGGGCGAGCGATCATATTCAGGAAAGGTAAAAAATCTCGCATTGTTGAAGAGTCTGAAATGCTTAAGTCACTTATGGAAGAAGTCAAGATCATCGATGATGAAATGAAAATTACGTCTTGATTGGTTTATCAGCCTATCCTTTAGGCCCTCTAACCCAATTGGGTAATCAGAGTTTAGAAGCCACTGTAAATCATAGAAACGTAAAGACTGGATTGTGAACTGAATGCGATTATCAAAGTTATTTGGTAAAACAACACGAAATGTCCCTGCAGGGACTGAGCTTGAAGGCCACAGCCTGATGCTGAAAGCAGGAATGATCCACCAATCGGTGGCTGGAGCATACAACTATTTGCCTCTTGCATGGCGTTCTCTGAGAAAGATTGAAAATATTATCCGTGAAGAGATGGACAGAGCTGGCGGTCAAGAAGTACGTCTGTCAGTGCTACAACCCAGAAATTTGTGGCAAGACTCTGGAAGAGACGAAGAATACGGATCCGGTATGTTCCGATTAAAAGACCGAAGAGGAAGATGGTTAGCATTAGCACCGACTCATGAGGAAATGCTGACCACTATCGTAAAATCCAATGTCAAAAGTTACAAAGACCTTCCACTCATAATCTATCAAATTCAAACAAAATTCAGAGATGAACAGAGGCCTCGCGGCGGATTATTGAGAACACGCGAATTCGATATGAAGGACGCCTATAGCTTCGACATTGATGAGAGCAACCTAGACAAAAGTTACAAAAAAATGGTAACCGCGTACAAGAATATTTATGAAAGAATTGGACTTCCAGCTATTATAGTTGAAGCGGACAGTGGAGCAATAGGAGGTAAAGACTCACAAGAGTTTGTCCTGCTATCAGAATCAGGAGAAGACAATATCATTCTATGTGACTACTGTGGATATGCTGCAAACAGTGAAAAAGCCATTTTTGACAGAGCCCATACAGTCATGGAAAATCAAACCCCCATAGAAGATGTCTCAACTCCAGGAGTGACAACAATTCACGAGTTGGCTTCCTACCTGGATATACCTGTCCAAAAAACAATGAAAGTCGTGTTGTACATGGCTGATGAAGAATTGATTATTGCCGCTATTCGAGGTGATCTAGAAGTAAACGATATAAAATTAGCAAATTTGCTTGACGCAACAAACATCCGATTCGCAACTCCTGACGAGGTATCTGAAGCTGGATTGGTTGCTGGCTCAGTTTCACCTGTAGGCATCACAGATTTCAAAATAGTAGCGGATGTGTCAATCATTGACGGCTCAAATTTTGTTGCAGGAGCCAATAAAATAGATCACCATATTTTAAACGTAAACCACGGACGAGATTTCAATGCTCAAATTGTAGGTGACATAGGACTGGCCCAAGCTGGACATCATTGCAACGCATGTAAATCGCCATTAAGCACGAGCCGCGGTATCGAAGTTGGACATGTCTTTAAACTAGGAACACGTTACAGCGAAGCCCTAGGAGCTTTTTACCCGAACCCTGAGGGCCAAAATTTGCCCATCATTATGGGTTGCTATGGAATAGGAGTGGGCAGGCTATTGGCAGCATCAATTGAACATTATCACGATGACGACGGTATGGTACTGCCTCAATCTATAGCTCCATATCACATGTCACTAATAGGAATAAACTTGGAACAAGAAGTCGTTCAAATAACTGCTGAAAAGCTTTACACGGAATTAACTGCAAATGGTATTGAAGTACTTTATGACGACAGAGATGAATCGCCAGGTGTGAAGTTTAAAGATGCAGATTTACTAGGTTTGCCGATACGATTAGTTGTTAGTCCAAGAAATCTTAAAAATAACTCTGTTGAATTATCACACAGGGCAACCCACGAAGTTGAATTAGTAGAGTTGGATCAGGCGATCCCTACACTAAAACATTTACTGAGTAACTAGCGTATTTGAAATAAATTGATTACAATTCAGCCATAATGATCACCCTGTACACGCATCCTGATTGCAATTACTCTGATGCATTAAAGGATGAATTGGATAACAGAGGCGAAACCTATAAAGAAATCAATCTTGCGTTGAATCCTGAAGAATGGAATAGCCTCGTCGAGCTAACTTCCGGCGAACGGGTCACCCCAGTTTTGGTGAATGGGGATACTGTGGAAATAGGATTCCATGGTATTGGCTGAAATTTCTAAAGAGGAGCAGTTGGCTCCTCCCTCAAACAGGAATCTCAAAGAGGCGTTTCTATACAGGGATGTTCGGTTACAGAACATCAACAATCGAAACTTTTACAGTAAGTTCAGGTTCTGCTAATGCTCAAACTGCCACGTAGGAGTTGGTAAGGAAACCATCAGGAAAGTAAATTCCTCATATTTTTTTAATCATTTGGGCCAGATTTTGGACATGTCCGTAACATACGTAGTCATAGAGACCATATTCCTTGAGTCCTCTCCCCTCTGATTCAACTATTCTAGTGATTCTCTCCAATATCACATCCAACTGGTCAATGTCCTCGACCGCACTTGAACCCAAAGCAGTTGTACCAGATATGTACAGAGTGGTTCCTGCTTTTATTGATCTGATACAAGTAGGAGCAATCCCGGCAACAAGCTCTTGTAAGCTGAATCAGATAATTTTAACAAAACAATCTCCCGTTTTTGACAGAGCCCAATCTCAAAACGATCTAAGCAAAAACCCATATCGGTTTTCCAATCTTGATTGAAGGCAACCTGCTTAACTGATATAATTTTACAGTAGTTTCCAAGATGGGCATTTCAATCTAATGAAATGAACATTGTGCTACTTGGATAAATAGAATATACGTAACAGACCATCAATTTAGTCAGGGAGTTTAACCTCCATAAGGCACTGTAAAGCATCAATTCCTCTACGCAAAATTTCAGAAAGTTTACACTATATTGAGTAGCCAAAATTTTTCCGACAGTAATGAAGACCCTAAACCGCTTACTCCATACCAAGTAAACCGATACAGTAGGCATATCATTATGCCTCAAGTGGGTAGCATTGGTCAGCGAAAGTTATTGAATGCAAAGGTTTTAATTGTAGGTGCAGGAGGCTTGGGCTCCCCTATATCTATATATCTGACTCTGGCCGGAATCGGTAGATTGGGGATTGTAGACTTCGACACGGTAGATGTAACAAATCTCCAAAGACAAATCCTGCACTATAACGAAGATGTGGGTAGACCCAAAGTTGAGTCAGCTAAAGAAACCCTCGTCGCATACAACCCAGAAGTAGATATTGTCGCTCATGAAGAACCAATAACCTCTGAGAACGCTATGGATATTATCAGCGAATACGACGTGGTTATTAACGGGGCTGATAATTTCCCAGCTAGGTATTTAGTAAATGATGCTACGTACCTGAATTCAAAACCATTGGTGGACGGCAGTATATTAATGTTTGATGGTCAGTCAACCGTATTTCTACCAGGGCAGGGCTGCTATAGATGCCTTTTCCCGACCCCGCCTCCACCTGGCGAGGTTCCTTCATGTGCTGAAGCCGGTGTATTGGGAGTTTTACCAGGTATGGTTGGTACTATTCAGGCCACAGAAACTGTTAAATTAATTATGGGAATAGGGAGATCCCTATCCAGCAGGCTTTTAATAATAGATGCTCTTGACATGGAATTTCGTACGGTAAAAATCCGACGCGACCCTAGTTGCCCTTTATGCGGAGACAGTCCCACAATTAATAAGCTCATCGATTATGAAGCTTTTTGTGGAATCGCAAATTAATTAATAACGCCACAAATTGGTCCCTAATGGCCCAAGAGTCGTCAATATGCGTATCTAGCGATACCCTCCAAGTTTCACTCACCTACGGAACGATCGAGGCAATTCCCATTTTGAAACACATCTAAGATCTGATCAATCGACTTTATTTCCTTTGTAGGGTCTCCCTTAACTACTATCATATCAGCCTTTCTACCAGCACTCAGAGTACCTATCTCGTTCTCCAAGCCACAGGACCTAGCTGAGGAAGATGTAGCTGAAACAATTGTCTGTGTAGGATCAAGTCCTGCTTCCACAGTAGCTTCCAATTCACTAGTGAACTCACCCATTCGGTAATTTCCCCACGCTGAATCAGATCCTGTAACCATTTTAACTCCTGCATCCAGCAAACCTCTAAAACACAACAAATTGTCATCATATTCTTTACGATGTCCATCAAAGATAATCTGTTCTTGTTTGCTTAACCCAACACTAACCGCTTTCTTCTCAAATGCCCATATCCGCGCTCGTTTCACATGGAGAGTTGGATTAACGTATACCTCTTGAGAAGCGATTCGATCGGCTATGTTTTTCTGAAAGCACATCATCCCATTTGGTTCATTGAATCGCGCATGAAATATAGTATCTACTCCTGCATCTAATGCATCCACTATTCCAGCTGAAGAAACACAATGAGCTCCAACCAACTTCCCAAATTTGTGAGCTTCTTCACATATTGCCCTAAGTTCATCTGAGCTAAAAGCAAGTCTCGTAGGGAAAGATGTCGCTGTAGTACCCCCAGTAGCAGTAATCTTTATAAAATCTGCGCCTTCCTTGATCAACTGCCGGACAATAGCCCTACACTCAGTTTCCCCTGTTACTTGAACTCCGAAGTAGCTAAGATGTCCACCAATTATACTTACCGGCCTACCTGACAAAATCAATCTGGGAGATGGGATCATACTCATTTCTGCAGCCTGACGGACCATAAAAGAAGTACGATTCTTAGCGCCACAGTCTCTCACGGTGGTCACTCCCGAAAATAAATGTTTCCTAGCATTGGAAGCAGCTTGAATCGCTAGCACTTCATCAGGTAGAGTGTTCAAATTATCGCCAGAACGTCCATCCCCGAATCCTATTAAATGCACATGGCCATCAACTAAACCAGGCAGTATAGTTGCATTGTCATAACGATATTCGATAACGGGAATATCGCTGGAATTAACTAAAGAACGGTCCCTCGTAACGGATTGAATCGCATCATCTTTTACAACAATTACTCCGTTCTTGATCGGTGATGCTCCCGAACCATCTATGATCTGAGCAGCGGTTATAATTTTCAATCTACTATTGGTTGTCATTGTTGCAACTGTTAATCTAAACTATCGAATCTATCATAGGTTTGGATCCAATTGCCTGTTTTCAGACAACGATTTTTGATTACCCCTATCGACTTTGTTCCCGTCTAAAAATACCTCGACCACATTTGATAAATCAGGAATATTTTCATCAGGATTGCCGTCCACTATTATCATGTCGGCCCTTTTCCCAGGCTTTAGTGTCCCAGTTAAATTACCAACACCTATCGATGATGCCGATTCTCTGGTTACTGATAACACTGCTTGCATCGGAGAATATCCAGCCATAACCAAGCATTCAGTTTCAAGATGTGTATTACCCAGCGGGTAATCTCCCCACGATGAGTCTGAGCCTGTTACTACCTTAACCCCCATGTCAATCATGCGCCTGCAATCATCAAGGCGATGTTCAAATTCACGTCGCCTATTATCCAATTCGGTTTGGTCTTCTCGATTCAATCCATCCTTGAGTTTTTTGTTTTCCAATGACCATATCCCAGCACGTGATACGTGAAGAGTGGGATTAACAAAAACCTCTTGTTCTCCAATCCTGTCGACCAAATCTTTTCTGAATTTGTTGCTATCATCTGGCTCTTTGAAAACGCAGTGTATGATCATGTCAATCCCTGCATCCAACGAATTTGATATGCCTTGAGTGGACGTGCAATGTGCAGCAGTCAATTTACCGAATTTGTGTGCCTCATCTACTATCGCTGACAGTTCATCAATGTTGAAAGAAGGTCGTAATCTGAATGACGTTTTAGTGCTACCTCCAGTCGCTGTAATTTTAATATAGTCGGCTCCTTCTTTGATAAGTTGGCGAGTGTAGGCCCTCGCATCTCTCAATCCTGTAGATTCAATTCCAAAATAGCTCATATGACCGCCAATGATCGCAACTGCCTGGCCACAAAGAACCATTTTAGGACCGACTGTCGTTCCCATTGTTAAGGCATCTCGCAACCTGAGTGTGGTTGCATTCTTAGGGCCATTCTCACGGATTGTTGTCACACCGCTAAAAAGGCTTAGTCGAGCGTTCCGTGCAGATTGCAATGTCAAAATTTCATCTGGAACATCCGCCAAATCATCGCCTGGCCTCCCATCCCCGAAGCCATTATGGTGCGTATGTGCGTCTACCAAGCCAGGCATTAAAGTCATACCAGGGTATTCGAATGTCAATAATGGTTCTTTACCATCAGGAACAATACTATCTTGATTTCCTAAAGCAATGACGTCACCATCCCGTACTAATACAGCACCTTTCTTGATGGGATAACCGCCTTCACCGTCTATCACTCTGTCAGCTTTAATCAGCGTATACCCAAGGGCATTTTCAAACATCTTGCCTCCCCGATAATCCTAGATTTGAATTCTGACTGTCGAACAGTATATAACAGTGAGATTAAAATAATGCCTGTTGAGGAACCAGTCCCACAAAAACTCACCTTTACAACAAACTATCATATCGAAACCACAACACCCTGGTTGTTACTGAATGAGGCCCGGGTTTTAATGGATACGGCAATGTGCGTTAAATAAACCCAGCCTACACATCGCTAACATATCTTGTCTCACGAAAACGTTTCAACAATTGCAGTTCTTCTTTGGACAAATCAGTCGGAAGAATCGGCCTCAGAATCACATACAAATTGCCCCTACTTCTATTCTTTTTAATCATAGGCATGCCTTGACCAGAAAGTCTTATCTTTTGTCCGTTCTGACTTCTTTCAGGGATTTTCAAATGCAGTTGGCCACTAAAGGTATAAACCTGTATTTCTCCTCCAAATATCAAATCTTCAAACGGAACATCCACTTCCGTATACAAATCTAAGCCATCGCGCCTGAACCGTTCATTGGGGAGGACTTTGACGGTAAGCCGAATTTCAGTATGTCTGTCAGGGGTGACCTTTACGACTGATCCATTGTCTACTCCTGGCGGTACTGTAACTTCAATACGACGTTCTCCCACAGAAGAGGATATAGTGAGATTGTGATTTGAGCCTTTAAAAGCTTCTTCTAGTGTAATAGTAACAGGTGATTTAAGCCTAGACACAGGCGGTCTTCGAGATCTTGAGGTGCTTTTACTTCCACCAAATTTAAATCCTAAATCCTGAAACCAATCGGTATATCTTTGATCTGGATTTGCCTGGTTCCATTTTGATCCGTAGGTATCATATTGTCGCCTTTTCTTATCATCTGAAAGTACTTCATAAGCTTCATTAATCTTCTTGAAATAATCTTCTGCGTCACGGTCACCTTTGTTTAGATCTGGGTGATATTTTCTAGCCTTGGTCCGATAGGCTTTTCGTATTTGTTGAGTATCCGAATTCCGAGAAACGCCCAAAAGTTCATAATAATCAGCCACTATATCCCTCGCTAGTCTCCTCAGAATTACAATTATGATATCAGAAAATGCTGCTTACCATAGCAGTAGATTTATCCATACCATATAATAATAATTGATGCTGTGAGCATCAATTATGTGCATTTTGATCAATTGCTGCTAAAGTCAGAGACAAATTCGAGTTGAGCTCTTAAATGTTATTGATAACAAATAAAATGTTGGCAGTATATAAAATGCACATTGAAGATAGGGAGTTTCAAATACAGTTTCTGCCGTCTGTTTTTACCGATTGGATAAAAACAGTTCACTAACATAGCTAGCCTATTATTGACCAGAAATGTAAAACCACTCTATATCACCTGATATAATCCATATATGGAGTATCTATGAAGATTTACACTAGGAAAGGTGACAGCGGCCAAACCCACTTGCTGTTCGGCGAAAATACCTCGAAATCAGGAATCCGATGTGAAGCGTATGGTTCCACTGACGAGGCTATTTCCGCAATGGGTCTTGCTCGGTCACTAACAAAAGAACCCCTTGTAAAAGAAATTTTATATCGTTTACAAAATGAAATGTTTCTTGTTGGAGCAGAGTTGGCGACCATACCGAGTGATATTGAAAAATTCAAATCCAAATACCCTACCGTAACTTCAGATATGGTTATTCGTGTGGAAAAAGATATTGATTCAGTATCTGAGCAGACAAACCTGCCGCCATCTTTCATTATCCCAGGTGCCTCAGCTGGATCAGCAGCATTGGATTTGGCACGAACCGCACTTCGGAGAGCTGAGCGCAAAATAGTGTCAATAAATGAGTTGGAATGTTTAGACAATCAAGAAATCATGCGGTATGTCAACCGTGTTTCCGACCTTTTATTCGTGCTAGCTAGGTATGAAGACAAATCTATGCCATTTGAAACATTCACCACGGACAAGATTTAGCCAATGCCAGAGCCCAATATCGTAATTGTAGACTATAAGGCGGGTAATGTAAGTAGTGTACAAAAAGCAATAAGAGCCAGGGGTGGTAATGCTAAAATATCCTCTTCCACAAATGACATCTTTGAAGCCGATGCTCTTGTATTCCCTGGGCAAGGCGCATGCGACTCGTCCATGATAGAACTTAATAACAGGAATCTTGTAGGACCTATTAAAAACTTCATCAAGAGTGGCAAACCATTTTTAGGTATCTGCCTAGGACTGCAATTGTTACTTGATGGGTCTGATGAGGGAGACGAACCAGGGCTAGGTATATTGAGTGGATACGTCCACCGGTTACCAGATAACCTGAAAGTCCCACATATGGGCTGGAACAAGGTTACATTCCACGGTAGCCATCCTTTATTCGATGGCATTCCCAGCGGATCTTACTTCTACTTCGTCCACAGTTATTATGCAAACCTTCATGACAAAGAATTTGTTATCGGGACGACCGAATATGGCATAGAATTTTGTAGCGCAGCAGCAAAAAACAACGTGCTGGCTGTTCAGTTTCACCCAGAAAAAAGCGGAGCATTAGGCCTAAGAATATATAGTCAATTTATCCAATTAGTTCGAGAAGCTAGGCCCTAAATGGAGATCATCCCAGCAGTCGACATTAAAGGCGGTCGTTGCGTGCAGCTTTACCAAGGAGACTATGATCGCGAAACCATTTTTTCTGAAGATCCTGTAGAAATTGCAGCAAAATGGGTAGATTTAGGCGCGAGCAGGCTCCATGTTGTGGACTTAGATGGAGCACGCGAAGGAAAACTAGTCAATATAGGAATCATATCCAAAATAATTTCCTCTAGCTCAGTGCCTGTGCAAATCGGAGGGGGCATAAGATCTCTGGAAATTGCAAAAAATTTAGTCAGTCTAGGGGCCGATAGGGTTATGATCGGAACTGTTGCAGTGAAACAACCAGAGTTGGTAGAGCAAATATGCTCGGTCATTGCGCCTGAATGCGTGGTTATCAGCGTTGATGCGAGAAATGGATACTTGGCCTCTGATGGCTGGACCAACACAAGTAATTTGACAACAACTCAACTAGTATCAAGGTTATCCAAGCTCGGAGCGGTTCGATTCATGCACACAGATATAGATAGAGATGGTACATTAACAGGACCTAATTTCAGCGCTATAAAAACAATGTTATCGAGCAAGGCAAAAAGCTTACTGGTTGCTGGAGGTATCTCTACTATCCAACATCTAGTCCAATTATCGAAACTTGGTGTAGAAGGTACAATTTTGGGTACATCAATCTATACAGGACGTATTGATTTTCAAAAAGCGATCAACGAAATTAAGAAGGATGCTTAAATTGATTGTCCAACTTGAGCACCGAGATTTTGAGAGTCGAAATTCTTGTTGTTCATCACTCAGGATAGGGTCATGTTGACAAAAAGAATAATCCCTTGCCTAGACGTAAAAGCCGGCAGAGTGGTTAAGGGTGTGAAATTTTTGGATCATCGAGATGCAGGCGATCCAGTAGAAATGGCTAACAGATATAATACCTCTGGAGCAGACGAACTAGTCTTCTACGACATAACAGCCTCGGCAGACGGAAGAGGGATCATGCAAGATGTTGTTTCCCGAGTGGCTGATCAAATCTTCATTCCTTTGACAGTTGGAGGTGGATTACGAACTATAGAAGACATGAAACAAATGCTGGAATCGGGGGCTGACAAGGTTTCCATTAATACGGCCGCGGTTGAGAATCCTCAACTAGTCAGCCAAAGTGCCGACCGATTCGGCAGTCAATGTATAGTTTTAGGACTCGACGCCATAAGCGTACCTGGAAAAACTAACAGGTGGGAAGTTAAAGTAAAAACAGGACGGGACGGTGGGGATCGAACTGGTCTAGACGCCGTTGAATGGGCCATAAAGGCAGCGGAACTGGGTGCAGGAGAGGTAGTTATTAATAGTATAGATCGTGATGGAACTAGAGACGGATACGACATCAATTTGTTAAAACAAATTTCTGAATCAGTCAATATCCCTGTAGTGGCTAGCGGTGGAGCGGGTCATCCTAAACACATGTTATCAGCGATTACTGAAGGTAAGGCTGATGCCGTACTTGCAGCGAGCATATTCCATTATTCCACTCACAGCATATCAGGTGTTAAGGCTTTTCTGAGCGGGGAAGGCGTTGCTGTAAGGCCGTTGACCAATTTATAATTTGTAGGGTAATCCATGTTAAAATTCTGTAGATGACCATTATAATTTTTCTACAGATCTTCTAAGGCAAAGTGCAAGCAATAGATGTCTAAAATACAATTAGATCAACAAGGCCTGACGCCAACAATAGTACAAAATGCAGAGACTGATGAAGTCATAATGCTCGGTTATATGAATCCTTCTTCAATCGAACTGACAATGGAAACTGGTGAGGTATGGTTTTACAGTAGGAGCCGCTCACAACTTTGGCGTAAAGGAGAAGTTTCTGGCAACTATCTAAAAGTTAGATCCATGATGATAGATTGTGACGCTGATACAATACTCGTGAAAGTCGATCCCCATGGGCCCAGTTGCCATACTGGTAAACCAACATGCTTCTTTACACAAGTAACTGACAGGCTCAATTTCGTTAACAAAAAAGCTCACCCTGGCATCATTGAAGAATTATTTGCAACTATCCAAGACAGAAAACACTCTCCTAATAAAACAAGTTATACAAATCAGCTACTTAAAGACGGAGTCGATCGAATATGTCAAAAGGTTATCGAAGAGTCCGGAGAACTTGCCATAGCTGGAGTTAGGGGTGAAAAAGACGAGATAATTAATGAAGCGTCAGACTTAATCTACCACATTTTAGTACTGCTGGCATCTCAGGGGGTCAAGCCAAGCGATATATGGACCGAACTACTTGATCGCAGGAAATGATAACTCTTCAACAACCTTTAGCTTGAGTCCGCCTCGATTGCAAGTTCCATGGCAGCTATAGCGACCTCAATTTGGTCATCATCAGGAGAACTCGTGGTCAGGGACTGCAGTGCTAGGCTTGGGCCAGTCACAATTCTAACCCATGATTTACCACTGTTTTTACCACTCCATCTAATAACTTCATAGCTCAGTGCAGCTATCAATGGTACAAACACTACACGTGATAACAATAACCACCAAAACGGATCGCGCGGCATTAGAACCAAAACAACTACCGCAACCACCATCACCACTAATAAAAATGCAGTACCACATCGAGGATGCGCCGCAGGAAATTTCCTGGCATTTTCGATAGTTAATTCCTGTCCGTTTTCTCGTACATGCACTATCATGTGCTCAGCGCCGTGATACATAAACACTCTTTGGATATCATCCATTCGCCCAATCAGGAATATGTACCCTACAAACATCCCAAGTCTTATTATGGCTTCAATTATGTTGCTGAATATGTCTGATCCAAACAATCCTTCAAATGGCTTACTGGCAAATATCGGGAGAATGAAAAACAAACCTATAGTAATGATCAACGAGATCGCGATCATCCCTATCATAGAACTTTTACTTATTTCTTCCCCTTCTGATTCAGCTGCTACATTAGCGGAATAAGTCAAGGCTTTCATACCTAATATCAACGTTTCGCCAAGAGCAATTACCCCCCTGACAAGTATTAATTTTCTAGCTTTCCCCGTAAAAAAAGAACCTATTTGATCTTTCATCAAAGAGATTCCTCCATCTGGTCTACGTACCGCCACAGACATATAATGTCTCCCCCTGATCATCACACCTTCGATGACGGCTTGTCCTCCATAAGAATGAGTTTCTTTATTCATAAATTTTGACCTTATAAAAATAAAAACATCTCCAAAAAACAAGGGTGAGAACCTTTGTCCTCACCCTTGTTTTCCTGTAGACACAGCACAGAATCAGTTAATTTTCAAGATTGAATCTACGCCTGAGCCTTTCAACCCTACCTTCAGTATCAACTATGCGTTGTTCTCCTGTGAAGAAAGGATGACACTGGCTACAAATTTCCACTGACAACTCAGACTTTGTAGAACCAGTCACATACGTCGCTCCACACGAGCATGTCACTGTAGCTTGATGGTACTCTGGATGTATTCCCGTCTTCATTTCATCCCCTATCCGGAAGAACACTAGCCTTCTTCCGTCCTCCTTTGCCTATCTGGAATTGCACAAAACCGTCTATCAGAGCAAACAATGTGTGGTCTTTTCCGACTCCTACATTGTCTCCCGGTTGAATCTTGGTTCCTCTTTGCCTAACAAGTATATTGCCAGCAATGACACTCTCTGTAGCAAATTTTTTCACGCCAAGCCTTTTGGACTTACTGTCTCGACCGTTACTGGTACTTCCGCCACCTTTTTTGTGAGCCATGTCTAATCTACCTTCTCTTAAGAATCTGTTGTTTTCTTCTTACTGCTTTTTCTAAAAGAGATATCAGTGACTTTCAAATCTGTATAAGACTGCCGGTGGCCTTTTCTACGCCGGTAGCGCGTTTTGGATTTGTACTTAAATACCACCACTTTTTCTCCAAGGCCACTTCCAATGACCTGGGCAGTTACTTTAGCGCCCGACACAGTTGGGCTACCTAATGTCACATCCCCTGCTCTGCAAACCATTCGTACATCGTCCAATCGGATTTCGTCATTTTCATCGGCAGAGATAGACTCAACACGAATAACATCACCTTCTTGAACTCTGTACTGTTTACCACCAGTCTGAATTATTGCATAACCATCCAATGTATATGAGTCTCCAGTTCTCTCTATTTCTAAATCGACAACAAAAATTGCACCGACCAGCGAGGAAATAACGCTAATCAGTACAATCGTAATGAATCAGAATTAATTTCTATCCGTAAAAAGCCACCTCTACTCAAATAAGGGGTGGCTTTTATGTTTTACGGCTGGACTAGCTCTTACCTATGCGGAAAACTTTAGTTCCACACTTTGGGCATGTCCCTTGTGTTGCAGGGCGTCCATTCTTCAACGTAACTTGCTTAGGGTTACTTATTTGAGTCTTTGTCCTGCATTTCAGGCAATAGGCATCCATATTGCTATCCCCCCTTTTATGGTATCTATGAGAGAAAGATACAATTTAAACAGGCTATCTGTCAATAGTTATCTATTTAAATCTCAATCATAAACAGATCCATCATAGGAATTCAGCTATAATTTATTTAAAAACTTTGATCGGTCTCCATTGAGATGTTCCACTTTGAGAACCCACTATTGCCAAGAACTTGCCATCTTCGCTATAAGCTCGACATCTTATAACTTCACCTTCAGGTGAAACATATTCATCTATGGAAATTTCACGTCCGTTTACTATGTCTGATTCTTCGTTTTTCCCTAGTATCAAAACATCCATACTATTCAAAACGATATCAATGGGTTCCAATTGCAAATCACCACTAACAATTTTTTCTTCAGCGCAATTCAATTCCAGTGATTGTTGTATCCGGAATGGACCACTTCGTAATCTGATCAAGTCTTCCAGATGAGCACCTGAACCCAGAATTTGGCCTATATCATGGGCTAGCGACCGGACATAAAATCCGGAACCGCATGTGATTGTTACTGTTAACAATGGTGACTCCCAACAAGTCACATTGATTTCATAAACCACAACCTTCCTAGGTTTTCTTGGCACGTCTGCACCCAAACGAGCCAATTGGTAAAAAGGTATGCCTTTAAATTTCAAGGCGCTATACGCAGGAGGTAATTGATCAAATTCACCTTTGAATTTTTTCACAATTTTAGCCAAATCAGCTTGAGACAATTCTGGAGGATCCTGCGTCCTTACTACATCTCCCATAGAATCATACGTGTCTGTTTCTACACCAAATCTAATTACAGCTTTGTATTCCTTTTGACTATCCAGCAAATACTGGGACACCCTGGTTCCTTGACCAAAACAAACGGGCAAAACGCCAGTTGCAAGAGGATCAAGTGTGCCCCCATGACCTACCTTTGTTGCCTTGCTAGCATACTTCAATCGCCGTACTACCGCCGCTGATGTGATACCTTTCGGCTTATCAATGTTAAGAATCCCATTGATATCCATGACTCACATCAACTACTCCAGATGCTGCGTAGATGCACTATGCTTGATTTTATCAAGTATCTCTGCACCAAATTCCAGTGATTCATCTATCCTAAAATCTAGCTGAGGGATGGATCTCAGGGTGACTGTGGACTTGAGTCTGTGATTAACAAAACCAGAGGCAGACTTTAGGGCTTCTAAGCTTGATATTTTTTCCTCATTGGAACCTAATACACTTACAAAAACTTTTGCCCTTCGAAGATCCGAACTGCAGTCCACCTCAGTCACACTTACCAACGACGCCATCCTTGGATCCGACAGTTCCCCAGTCACAACTTCACTGATTGCTTCTCTCAACAGAACATTTACTTTTTCTAGACGTCGCACCATAGGGCTATCCTGTTTAAATTGACTGGCAAATCAATCATCTGGTCCTTTGAGTCCGATGAGCTTCAAGCACATCGCCCTCTTCAAAGTTTTCAAATCCCTCAAGCCTTAATCCACCTTCAAATCCGGAGTTAAGCTCTCTAACATCATCTTTAAAGTGTTTCAGGCTGGCAATCCGACCAGAATACAAAGCAGTGCCTTCCCTTATAACACTAATAGTAGAATCCCTGATAATTTGTCCATCATTCACGTAGATTCCTGCTATTTTCCCTCTTTTACTGATGTTGAACACAGCCCTAACAGTTGCTCGACCTTCCAATACATCGTCGTATTCTGGCTCCAACAAACCGTCAAGGGCTTTCTGTATGTCCTCGGTCAGATGATAAATGACGTCGTAGAACCTCACTTCAATCCCATTCTGACTGGCCAGACTACTTGCACCTGGCTCTATTGAGGTGTTGAATCCAACAAGTACAGCCTTTGAAGCCAATGCAAGCATCACATCACTCTCTGTCAAAGTACCTGTTGATATGTGGATCAAACTCAAATTTATTTCATGATCCTCCAAATGCTCTAATGAACCTCTTACAGCATCAATAGCACCTTGAACATCCGTTTTGATGATAAGATTCAAACTGCTTACTTCACCAGTTTCTATTCTAGATCGCACATCTTCAAGACTTGGGTTCAGCGACTTCTCACGCTCTTTCTGACGCTCCCTTTCATCCACAATTTTTCTTGCAGCCTTTTCGCTAGAAACCACCTCAAACACATCTCCTGCGTCAGGTACACCAGTTAGGCCTAAAATCTCAATAGCTCTAGATGGACTAGCGCTCATGACCCGTTCACCATTCTCAGTCAGCATCGCTTTGATTCTGCCTCGAACAGTACCTACTACTACATTGTCACCCACTGATAATGTGCCTGTCTGAACAAGCAACGTGGCCACTGGACCTTTGCTCTTATCCACACGTGATTCCACTACCACACCTTTCGCATCTCTATTGGGATTGGCTTTCAGCTCGCTCACTTCTGCAACTACTTGGATATTTTCAAGCAGTTCAGGAACCCCATCTCCTTTAAGTGCCGAAACAGAAACGGAAATAATATCTCCACCCCATTCTTCAATAAGCAAATCATTCTCAGATAACTGTCGTTTCACTCTATCCAAATCTGAAGAAGGCAGATCAATTTTATTGATCGCTACAACTATGGGAACATTAGCCGCCTTCGCATGATTTATAGCTTCCACCGTCTGGGGCATTATCCCATCATCAGCTGCTACCACAAGTATGGCTATATCAGTGACCTGAGCTCCGCGTGCTCTCATTGCAGTAAAAGCTTCGTGCCCGGGAGTATCCAAAAAGGTTATGAATTTACCATTAGATTCAACTTGGTAAGCACCTATATGTTGAGTAATCCCTCCCGCCTCACCCGACACTATATTTGTTTTCTGGATTGAATCTAGGAGTGTTGTCTTGCCGTGATCAACGTGACCCAGTATAGTCACAACGGGAGGACGTTCCGTCAAATTATCAGGGTCCTCATCTGCAGCCTCCAACTTCACAGACGTTGCAGGCTTATCTGACCCTACATTCATTGTTGCTTGATACCCAAACACTTGAGCAACAATTGAGGCCACATCATACTCAACCACATCGTTGATGGTGAGCATATACCCACCTCTCATCAATTCTTTTATGACTTCAACTGCACCAATTTCCATCAATGCAGCTAAGTCGCCGACTGTTATCGCTTCAGGAAGCTCTATTTCGGCAATACTATCAGCCCCAGAGCCTTCAATTCCAACTTTCTCAGTTTCAGCAGTCATATCACTCATATCGATCTGCAAAGCCTTTCAGTCAACAACTTCTTATTCATTCTTGATTCTCAATGAAAGGAAGTGATGACTTCCAATTATCACTCTCAATTTCCATTCGCAGAGCTCGCGCTATCTTATCTATAGATCGGCCAATTGAGTCAGAGCTTTCACCATCACACAAATAAGCCCCTCTCCCTAAGGTTCTACCAGTGTCATCTATCGTAATAACGCCACCCAAATTTACCATACGAGTAAGAAGTTTTTTTTCAGCCCTCACTCCACAAATGCAGCAGGTCCTAATTGAATTAGTTCCAATTTCCCCAGGCATCTTTGGCGCACACCTCGGTTATTTACGACGTTTATTGTTGACTCTTACTTTCCTGTTTTTCGAACGATCATTACCACCATCACGGGATTTACCTCTTCTTGCGGTAATTCCTCCCTTAAGGTCAGCTATATCTTCAGCGAATCTGATCTGACCGCTACCACCGGCTGGGATTTTAGATCTATGTATTGCCCATACATCTTCTGGAACATCACGTATAGAAGTTGCTTCTTCTGCAACAATTGGCAAGGCTTCTTCCAGTTCAACAGGTTTTTCAAATTCATCAATGGCCACATCCTCTGCGGGTATTGATGTTTCGTCATGCGCCTGTTCTAGGCCAGCGTCTACTTGCTCAACTTCTTCGATCAACTCACTGGCTGAACTGGAACCAACTTCCTGTAATGATTCGTCTTCAACCCCCAGTTGGGTTTCTTCATCCTCTATAGTTATTTCTTCAGGTTCTGCTGAGGTATCCAAAACAGTACTAGATGTATCCTTAACTGCCATTAAGCCCAATTCATCGATTCTATTTTTGACAATCGCCGAAGACTTGTCACCAAATCCTTTAATCTTTGAAAATTCGTCTTCTGTCATTGACAACAACTCGCCAATTTTACTAATTCCTGAACTTACCAATACTTTCAATATTCTTGGTGGTAACCCAAGCAATTCTAATTCAGCTTCATCAGGATCTCCTATGGCAGCAGCTGCTGCTGCAATCGCATCCTCAACTTCCCTCCTAGCGTCCGCCTCAACATTGCTCCTTATATCAACCCCCCAACCAGTCAATTTAGCAGCTAGCCTTGCATTCTGTCCCTCTTTCCCAATTGCAAGAGACAAATGCCTTTCCGGGACTATAGCCACGGCCGTTTGAGAATCTACGTCCAACTCAACTCGCATCACTTGTGATGGGCTGAGTGCATTTGAAATGAATTCTGAAGGGTTACTATTCCACTCAACAACATCAATCTTCTCTCCCATCAATTCATTCACAACACTTTGAATTCGCACTCCTCGTAAGCCTACACAGGAGCCCACAGGATCTATTCCTTCCTGTTTTGATTGCACAGCAACCTTACTTCTGGATCCAGGCTCCCTAGATATTGAAACTATATCCACAGCACCGTTATAAATCTCAGGAACTTCATTCTCGAATAAGCGCTCTACCAACCTAGAGTCAGTCCTTGACACTATTACTTCCGGTCCTCTAATAGAACGTTCAATGGACTTGAGAATTACGCGAATTTTTTGACCTACTCTAAATCGCTCTGTCGAGGCCTGTTCTTCAATAGGCATTATCCCTTCGGCTCGACCTATTTCTACAGTAATTTGCCTAGCCTCTATTCGTTGGACAGTAACTGTAAATATATCTCCTTCTTTCTTCGAAAATTCGTCATACACAAGGTCTCTTTCAGCCTCTCTTAGCCTCTGCATAACTACTTGCTTGGCCGTCTGGGCGGCTATTCGGCCAGAGCTATTCGGCAGGGTGTCAGTAGGAACACTATCCCCGACCGCGGCGCTGGACCTGATTTTGATGGCATCCTTAAGAAGAATTTCGGATTTTGGATCGTCTACATTTTCTACTACCTGCTTGAGTATATAAGCAGTAACTTCCCCCGAACCAGGATCCAGTTGGACTGAAATATCTTGCCCTGCCATAATGCCATCTTTTTTATAAGCAGACACCAGCGCTGCCTCTATAGCCGACAGCACCATTTCTCTAGGCAAATTACGCTCCGCTGCCAGTTGCGTCAGAGCGATCAAAAAGTCGCTTTTCATACCTTCGCACCCCCTATTTATCGGTGAAATGCTGGTACCGATACAGGCACATAAACAAAGAAAGTGGGTTCGACCCACTTTCTACAACGTGATATCATCAAATTCGTTGCCCTTAAGGATATCACTTTTAACCATGATTCACAAACGGTTATTTCTGTTAACTTGCAGTCATGTTACCAGCTAATAATCTGTCTTCCTCTACATAAACCATGATGGCACCTATCCTCGATTTGAAAATGCTGAAAAACTATAGCAAATTACAATATCATGACTATTCCAAAGACTAGAAATCGTCTGTCCTCAGTTACCCTGATCCTTACTATATGTTATATAACTTTATTCTTCATACAAGTTGGTTGTATCAGCCGAGAACCAAGTACAGAAAGACCCATATTGGTATTCGCAGCAGCAAGTTTGGTAAATTCTATGACCGAAATAGAAACAAAATTTGAAGAGCATTATGACATAGATGTATCAGTAAGTTTCGGCGGATCTCAGATGCTTTTACAGCAAATTATTCGTGGAGCTCCCGCTGACATTTTCATACCAGCCGGCAATTTTCAAACAGCCGCGCTTAAAGAACACGATTTACTCTATGGCGAACCAACAAATATCCTCCTAAATCAACTGGTAGTAATCTCTAGGCCTGAAATGAGTATCAGATCCTTAGACGAACTCGCAAATGATCAATTCAGTAAGATTGCTATTGCTAATCCCAAATTGGCACCAGCCGGGAACTACGCGCGGGAAGCCCTGATAACAGCTAATGTTTGGGAATCAATACGGGGGAAAATTATTTTGGGGATCGATGTACGAGCTTCGTTGGGGTACGTTGAATCAGGTAACGTAGATGCTTCTATCGTATACAAAACGGATGCGGCAACAGTTGATAAGCCGATCTCTATTTACGAAGTACCCCCTGACGCGCACCCAGGAATACAGTACCCCGCTGCACTGATCTATAGAACGGACAGACATGAATTTTCTCAGAAATTTATAAATTTCCTCACAACAGTTCATGCAGTAAATATATTTGAATCATACGGATTTGAACAATCAGTTAGTAAGGATTAGGAATTACAACAATTTTGATAGAATTTTCAATATCCTCATGTACACTTCGGTCACATGAGAAAATTCTATGGAAAACATCCCGAAATACCGTGACACGAACTCTCTTATCAATTATAAGGTTGGATACCACTTAATTCGAGGAATCAATTTCATTGAATATATCTATACTCATATTAACCATCCAAGTGGCTATCGTTGCAACCGCAATCAATCTACCCATTGCATTGGCAATTAGTTGGCTCATAACTCGAAAGCAGATCAAGGGCAGGCTGGTGCTAGACGTTCTCGTATCACTTCCTCTAGCCATCCCTCCCGTAGCCATTGGCTATTTTTTGCTCTTATTGCTGGGTAGAAACGGGCCATTGGGCAGTATTTTGTACAATTTGGCAGGCATAGACTTAGTTTTTACATGGATAGCAGCCGCAATAGCATCTTCCATAGTGTCTTTTCCTCTAATTGCAAGGACGATAATGGTCGCTGTTGCTAGTGTAGACAGACATCTTGAGATGTCTGCTAGAAGCTTGGGAGCCAGTCCCTGGAGGGTGTTCGTAACTATAACTCTGCCGCTCGCTCACCGAGGCATACTAGCCGGTATTTTATTAGGTTTCGTAAGGGCCATGAGTGAATTTGGTGCCACTGTTGTGGTCGCCGGAAACATCAAAGACAAAACTCAGACGATTCCAATAGCTCTATTTACAAATGTTCAAATAGGCAACGATGAGGCAGCTCTCCAACTTGTGGGTGCCTCCATCCTTTTGGCGGTGGTTACGCTAATAATACACAATTGGTTACTAGATAAGTCTCGCCAGAAAGGAATTTGATGGAACAAGGATCAAAATCGAGTCACAATTCTAAGGCTGTTTCTTTTGAAATTTCAAAGCATTATGACAATTTTTCATTGGAATGCCATGCAACAATGAGCTATGGAATCACGGCTCTTTTTGGTCCATCCGGGAGCGGCAAAACTACACTACTTAACTGTATTACAGGTATAGATTCCCCTGATAGTGGACGGGTTGAAGTCATGGGTAGTTTAGTTTATTCATCCGATAACAATATCAACCTCCCCCCAGAAAGCAGGCGTTTCGGATATCTGGTCCAACACACAGCCTTATTCCCTCATATGAATGTGTTATCAAATATAAATTATGGTTACAAATTAACCAGAGAATCAGATAGAATCATTCGCCCAGAAAAATTAATCGACCTTTTCCAACTAAAGCCCCTACTGCATAGGAACATCGGCAATTTATCAGGAGGAGAACAACGGAGGGTTGGCCTAGCTCGAGCACTGGCTACATCTCCGGAAATCTTAATACTAGACGAACCCTCTGCATTCCTAGATTGGTCAATGCGTAGTTTGATGCTGGATTACTTGAGAACCATTCACGCAGAATTAGGAACTCCCATAATATTCTCGTCACACTCACTCACAGAAATTCTAGCTGTCGCAGAATCCATCATTGTTTTGTCCGATGGCAAGATCCTAGAACAAGGCGCTCCTACCCAAGTCTTCTTAGACCCTAAACTATCTAGATTAGCTGAAATCAATTCTCTGGAAAATCTGTTTCCTGCTGAAGTCCATCATAAAACCGACAGTAATGGCATGACGATTTTAAAAATTGAGAACATTAATTTGATAACTTCAGATGTGGAATTTGAGAGAGGTGAAACACTGAATGTTTCAATCAAGGCAAATGACATAATTCTGGCGACCGACCGACCAGGACTCACTAGTGCCAGAAACATAACCACAGCTACAGTGGAAGAAATTACTCAGTTTGAACATCACGCCCTTATCCGATTAAATATTGGCATAAAACTATTTGTAGTTATTACCAAACTCGCTTTGAAAGAGCTAGAACTCAAACATGGGCAAAGAATATATGCAATTATCCAGTCTAGCAATGTTCACTGCACTAAAAGTCCCGCAAAACACCAAGGTCAATCATAAATATCCTTCTGCTTGGATCCAAATTCGCATTTGCTTTTAATACAGCATTTGGAGCAAGAAGGAATGGTTCGACACACTTTCGAAGCGTGTTGAACTATCAAAGCATGGTATTCTTTCATCAAACTCACATCATTTCCCAGGGTGGACATGAACATAGATTGATACAGCCTATAGCTACCTTTTTCTGAAGCAATTCCTAATCTAGAAAAAATCCTCTTCGTATATGAGTCCACTACAAAAATCGGCAATCCGACGGCATAGAGCAAAATGTCATCAGCAGTTTCTTGACCAATCCCCTTGATCTCAAGAAGTTCTCGCCTCAGCTTGTCAGAATCCACATCTCTTATAATTTCTATGTTATCTCCGAAACGCTGTCCCAAATATTTGGTAACAGCTTTTAGCCTTCCAGCTTTAATACGGTAGAATCCACTGGAATAAATTAGTTCAGATAACATATTCGAATCCATTTCCCTAATCGCTTTGGGATTCATTGCACCAGCCGATTTCATTTTATTTATAGCCTTTTCTACATTGCGCCAAGAGGTACCTTGGGTCAAAATCGCTCCGACCACAATTTCAAACCAAGTTTCTGCCGGCCACCAATTTTGAGGTCCGTATTCAACCAACAGCCTTCTATACACGATGTCAATTAGATTGTGTGGTTTACTTTGTATAACCCCCATACACTAATCCCCATTAATTATAAGTATCTCCAATCATTTGCCCACGAACGGATTAAACATATAAACCTCACTCAACAAATGCTCCCTAACCTCGCCTGTGATTTTGATGTTTTGGTTTCTTGAAGATTGCTCTCAAGCATTAATACAATGGCCAGCAATTTCCTTCGTCATTTTGTACCTGTAACAGGTTTGCGTGAACAATCCAATAAAGTATAGACTAGGCGAGGTAGTTAATTTAACCAAATGGGATAGAGATTTGTTTTCATTTGAAGATATACTCGTATCTAAGTGTCGCTCTCAACACTCCGTACTATGTGTAGGACTAGACCCGGATCCTAAGTTGATGGCGATCTCAGACACATTCGAGTTCAATAAAGCCATTATCGACTCTACTTTGGATTTAGTTTGCGGATATAAGCCCAACTTAGCATTTTACGAAGCCCAAGGGATTCAAGGATTAATAGCTCTACAAAACACTGTTGAGTACATTCGTTCTCTAGATCCCGGCATAATCATAATTGGCGACGGGAAACGGGGCGATATAGGATCTAGTAACGCTAAATATGCCGATGCTTTATTCAAAGTGTGGGGATTTGACGCAGCCACAGTCAATGGTTATGGAGGAGGGGAAACTCTCGAACCATTCCTGAATTACAAAGACAAGGGAACATTTTTGTGGTGCCGGTCATCGAACCCGGGTGCCGCTGAACTGCAAGATGTTGAAATAATACAAAAAGATTCTCCAAGTAAATTCTTCGAATATGTATCTTCTAGAGCGCAGATTTGGAACAGAGCAGGAAATCTAGGGCTAGTAGCTGGAGCGACGCGTTCTTCAGACCTGGTATCGCTGAGAAACCACTGTCCTTCGATGCCGATATTAATACCGGGTGTTGGATCTCAATCAGGTGACTTAGAATCTTCAGTTCGTCTAGGAAAGAGCTTCCCTGAACCCAAGCTTATAATCACCGCTTCTCGCAGCATCATTTATGCTTCATCCAACAAAAATGACTTTTCAGTCAAATCAAGAAATGCCGCAACTCAATTGAGAGACAATATCAACCGAGTACTGGCTGAAGAAAATATCTGGGCATGATTTTAACCAATAATCACTCTCATTTGGGAATACACTAAAGAGATTTCTTGATTTGCCGTGACCGCTAAAGCTAATAATCCACGGTATGGATACGGTAATTTGACACCTGTCCAAAACTAATTCTACAATTGTGTCAGTACTAATCGGCCTCTCAATCCAGTACTGACCAGCCTCTCAACTGGGTGATCGAGGCAAAAAGGGGCAAACTTATGGTCGAGTTAATCATCGACAGCATTAGAGTGAATGTCCTCAGTTTCCAACGCGTTGTAATACTTCGCGTTAAAGAGTCGGATCGGTATCTGCCTATTTGGATAGGGGCTTCGGAGGCTGATTCTATAGCATTGAAACTTCAAGATGTAGACGTGCCCCGCCCCATGACTCACGACCTAATGATCGAAGCTATATGTGCGATAGGAGCCGAGATTAGTCACGTTGTCATCTCTGATCTAAACGATGACACTTTCTATGCGAAAATTGTTATCGTCCACCAAAATGTATCCCGTGAAATTGATGCTAGGCCCAGTGATGCACTCGCATTGGCTGTTAGGATGGAAATTCCAATATACGCTGAAAAGAATGTTATTGAGCAAGCAGCCGTCGAAATGGAATTAGATTCAGATACCCCACTTGTGGCAGAGCGCCCAGGCACCAAAGATACGATAGCAGATACTCCGGTAGGAGAGGACGAGCTTAAGAAATTATCCGCATACACAGAATTCGTCAACACTCTAAATCTTGAAGATATTGGCAAGCATAATCATCCACCAACCGGTAGTTCAGATTCTGATATACAGACTACTTAGCTTCAAATTGACTTACTCCTTTGTTATGATACAATCAGGTCTCAGTTGGAGGCCCCATGGACTCTCCTGTTTTGGTCACGGTACTGCGTTTATTGGGGATTGGGTGGTATATCTCAATCTGCTTATGCATCGGTACATTCGGAGGCATGTGGGTTGATGGAGTTTTGGATTCAACGCCTTTATGTACTCTTTTAGGGCTAGTTATTGGTTTAACTGTGGCATTTATCGGAACAAAAAGATTGTTGATAGCGGTAATTTCCATAACTGAAAAACATGAAAACGGACCCGACTCGTAATGCCTGGAATTCTTCGGAGCAAAACAGGTTACGTTCTGGTATTCGTGATCATAATATTTGTAATAAGCGTGGCTGGCGGTGTGCTTGGCGATAAATTCGGTGGTGGATTTTTGGGAGCACCGATTGCGCACATTCAACTCCCGGCAGAACCGTTGCACGAAGAAGAGTTATTTTCCGGGTTTAAAGTAACCAATACTATGCTTACCACTTGGGCCGCTATTTTGGTCATTACAACGCTATCTTTCTTTGCGACTAGGCGAATGAATGATGTACCTCGTGGGTTACAAAATTTGTTTGAGGCCATAATCGAGTTTTTCATGGAATTGGCCACTAGTATTGCGGGACCAGAGAAAGCCCGAAGATTCCTGCCTCTTTCAATGACAATATTTATTTTTATTGTTACTGCTAATTGGATGGGTATATTGCCTGGTTTCGGAACCATCGGCCGAATAGAATCGGCTGAGCATGTTAAGCATCACGCTAAGGATAAATACGGCGACGATGTAGACCTCTCTACCGTCAAGCTCCAAATATTCGACGTAGTCGGCGGAATCAGTGTATTGCTCCCCGGATCAGTCGGACCTGAAAGTGAAACTGATTATAAGAAATATAAAGATCATAGTCAGACTGAGGTTAATGAAGATAAAAAAGTTGGCTTGCTGGTCCCCTACCTAAGAAGCGCCAATACTGAGGTCAACACAACCCTAGCAATAGCTATCGTAGCGATGGTTATGATTCATTTTTGGGGATTCAGAACTCTCGGAGTATTCGGGCACGCGGGCAAATTCCTCAACTTCAAAGGAGGGCCTGTCGCTCTGTTCGTAGGAATACTTGAAATAATTAGCGAGGTTGCCCGCTTGATAAGTTTCACATTTAGACTCTTCGGCAACATTTTTGCTGGAGAAGTTCTACTGATTGCTATCGCGTTTCTACTTCCCTTAATTGGAATTATTCCTTTCTTAGGGTTGGAGCTGTTTGTCGGATTGATACAAGCGCTGATATTTTCTATACTAACTCTGGTTTTCGCTGCCCTGTCCACTACAGGTCACGATTCGGAACATCATTGATTCATTTACAATAAATCGTTAATATTTTTAGAGGATGTACTTCTATGAAAAGGAGATATGAATTATGGAAGGCAGTATAAGTGACGTTGGAGCAGCAATTGCTATCGGATTAGGAGCCCTAGGGCCAGGCCTAGGAATAGGAATGCTAGCTTCAAAGGCAATGGAGTCGTTAGCCAGGAACCCAGAAGCGGCGGGACCGATTCAACAAAACATGATTCTGGCTATAGCTTTCGCTGAAGCCATAGCTATCTACGCCTTGGTTGTTGCAGTCATTATCAAGTTCGCTTAAGTTAACTGCAGCGAATTTGAATTCCCCAAGGGGGTACCCACAGGGATATCCTTCGCTGCAGAGTAGTCTGAATATTCTAGCTAGTGCTGTTAGAACAGTGCTAACTACTTTATGAAGGTATATGGATTATTGTTCTAGATTGTGTAAATTAATACAAATTACACCATCCAGCCTACGCTTCTGGATGAGTTTGAGGAATGGTAGCTAAAGTTCATGTTTGATGCACTTGGAATCAATCTTGCGGGCCTGATCACACAATTGGTCAGTTTCACAGTTCTGTTCGTTTTACTAAAGAAATTGCTGTATGGACCTATTATGGGTCTGATGGAGCGGAGAACAAATCGTATTAAGGATAGCCTCGAACTCGCAGAAAACATGAAAGCAGAATCACAAAAATCACAGCAAGACATGGCCAAGCAACTTGAGGCCGCTCGAAGTGAAGGAAGACAGTTGGTAGAACAAGCAAAAGGAGTTGCTGATCGGTTCAGAGAAGAAGAGATATCTAAAGCTCGTATAGAAATACAAAACGAGAAATCCAGAGCAGAATCCGAAATCAAGCGAGAAAAGGATGCCACCATAGAAGCATTACGCCAAGAGTTTGCAAGCTTAGCAATCACAGCCGCTGAAAAGGTAGTACAGAAATCCCTGGATGAAAAAACACATAACGATGTTATAACCCAAGTTTTAAACGACGCACCCACTGTTGTAACAGAAGGTGATCCGACAAAAGAAAATAATCCTAATTAAGGATCGGAAACACTCAGATTGGCTTCACCAAAGAGATATGCACAAGCGATTTTTGAAATCGCTGTTGACAATAATGACCTGGATGGTTGGGTCAAGGATTTGACATTGTTGGCACAAAAACTTGATGACTCTCAAGTAGCCAGCTTCCTTGACGCACCTCAGATTCCATCCAGCAAAAAAATAGCGCTTCTCCGAAATAGTATCGGATCCGAAGTCGGATCGTTAGCCGCAAATTTAATGTTCATTTTGGCTTCTCAACGTACCGTGTCAATTTTACCCAAAATACTGGATGACTACCAAGATATGCTCGACTCGTACCGAGGAATTGAGCGGGCAACCGTCACATCAGCGGTTCCCCTGAAGGAAAATCAGACCAAAGACATCACATCATATTTGACAGCAATTGTCCAAAAAGATGTATCTGTTAGTAACAAAATCGACCCTGGTATTTTGGGAGGATTCATTGCACGAGTCGGTGATAGAGTACTTGACGGTAGCTCTGCAACTAAACTGCATCAAATGAAAAAAAGTCTATCTCAGTAAAGATTTGAAATTGAAACGTAATACTAAATAGTGAATACAAACCCACAAATTTAATCAGACAATGATCCGGGGTGAGGGAGTTAACCCTCAATACCATCAAAACATATCAAGGATGGATATATGCCAGCATCAGGACAAGACATAGCTTCAGTAATAAAACGACAGATAGAAGAGTTCGGCCAAGACCTCTCGATGGTTGACGTTGGTACTGTGATTGAGGTAGGGGACGGCATCGCCAGAATACATGGACTTTCTGGAGTAGGAGCCAATGAGCTTCTGGAATTTGAAGGCGGTGTTGTCGGAATGGCGCTTAACCTAGAAGAAGATGCTGTGGGTGCGGTAATCATGGGCGATCCACTGAGCATCAAGGAAGGGTCGGAAGTTCGTGGGATAGGGCGAGTAGCTGAGGTACCAGTCGGAGAAGCTCTATTGGGAAGAGTGGTAGACGGAATAGGGCGTCCAATCGATGGCAAAGGGCCCATAAAGACCCAGGAAACTCGTCCAGTCGAATTTATAGCTCCGGATGTTGCTTCACGGCAACCTGTTAATGTTCCAATGCAAACTGGCATCAAAGCGATTGATGGGATGGTTCCTATAGGTAGAGGGCAACGCGAATTGATCATTGGGGATCGATCCACAGGCAAAACTGCCATTTGCACAGACACCATCATAAATCAAAAGAGCGGAGACTTGGTTTGCATTTATGTGGCTATCGGTCAAAAGGTTGGTAAAATAGCCCAGATCCAAAACCTACTAGAACAACATGGCGCCTTGGATCACACAATAATCGTAGCCGCCAGTGCTTCTGATCCCGCTCCCCTACAATACTTGGCCCCTTACACAGGTTGCGCTATTGGGGAATATTTTATGTATAAGGGCCAAGACGCACTAGTTATGTATGATGATCTTTCAAAGCATGCTTGGTCCTATAGGCAAATGTCATTGTTGTTGAGGCGTCCTCCCGGACGTGAGGCTTATCCAGGTGATGTGTTTTATCTACACAGTAGACTACTGGAACGAGCTGCCCGAGTATCACAGGATTTGGGTGGTGGTTCACTAACAGCGCTGCCTGTGATTGAAACGCTTGCAGGGGACGTTTCTGCATACGTACCAACAAACGTAATTTCAATCACTGATGGTCAGATATATCTTGAACCTGAATTATTTAACTCTGGGATACGCCCAGCGGTAAATGCTGGGTTATCAGTTTCCCGAGTAGGTGGTTCGGCACAGACTAAAGCTGTGAAGGGAGTAGCCGGAAAGTTAAGAATTGAGTTGGCACAATACGCAGAACTCGCTACCTTTGCTCAATTTGGCACATCAGACCTAGATGCCGCCACCAGAAGGCAATTAGAAAGAGGCCAAAGGTCAGTGGAGGTTTTGAAGCAGGGACAGAATGTTCCCCTGAGGATGGAGCAACAAGTAGTAATTATGTACGCTTTAGTTAATGGTTTTATCGATGATGTACCGATAGCTAAAGTATCAGAATTCGAGGAGAATTTGCACAAATTCATTGATTCTAACAATCCCGAAATATTGCAAACAATCGCCTCTGAAAAAAACATTGTAGATAGTGCAGCTTTGGATGCTTGCATAACTGAATTCAAAAAAGGCTTTGA
>CEUS01550354.1_pt1 | contig 35331 bp, 20 predicted proteins | sample 427031 | NCBI WGS metagenome assembly CEUS01 (sample SAMEA2622837, study PRJEB7988) | marine metagenome | biome: marine biome (ENVO:00000447); feature: marine epipelagic mixed layer (ENVO:xxxxxxxxx); material: "saline water (ENVO:00002010), including plankton (ENVO:xxxxxxxx)" | depth 140 m | reverse complement strand
ATTTGGAATTACTAAATATCAGTGTCGTCCCATATAGATATAACCCCCTTCAGAGTACATTGGAGGTTATTGATGAAATAGAAATTGTTGTAAGTATAACAGGAGAGAATACAAATAGTGATAGCAGTACTAGACTTCCATCTCGTGTCTTTGAAAGACTCTACTCAAATTTAATATTGAACTATGAGACAAGGGATGAGGATGCTGAATTTCAAGACCCAGCCATTTTGTACATATGTGGAGGGAGCTCAGAAAATAACTCCAGCTTTCAGCAGCTCGTTGAGTGGAGACACCAACGCGGCTATGTAGTATACACAGCATCATTGAGTGAAACCGGGAGCTCTGCCAGTGCAATCAAAAATTACATCCAAAATGCATATAATAATTTTAGTCCTCCCCCTGAATATGTAGCATTGGTGGGAGATGTTGGTGGCTCCTATAATATCCCTACCTACTATGAGGATTGGGGACACGATTACTGGGGTAATGCCTGCGAGGGTGACCAACCCTACAGTGAGTTAGTTGGCAATGATCTTTTTCCTGAGATTATTATCGGAAGGATATCGGTTAGGTCCAGCTCAAATATTTCCAATGTTGTAGGTAAAATCATAAATTATGAAAAGGCAACATATTTAGGAAATCTAGATGGATTTTATGAAAGAGCTGCAGTAATGGGAGATCCTAGCAATTCAGGTATATCTACTGCAATAACAGCTAGATATGTTGAGGGTATTTTAAAAACATACGGTGTTGAAGATGTTGCTCTAAAGATATCAGGTAGTGGATATTCCTCATGGATGGAAGATCAATTGGAGGAAGGAGTTTTGTATATGCAATATAGAGGATTTGGAGGTGTCAGTGGAATTGATAATGGAGATATCAATGATGCAAATAATGGGCACAAACTTCCTTTTGCAACTTTCCTTACATGTAATACGGGTGATTTTGCAGTAGATAACACCTGTTTATCGGAGCAGTTTCTAATTGCCGGTAGTGTTTCTAATCCAAAAGGAGCTATCGCTGCTGTTAGTACTGCAACGGGGAATACACACACCATGTTTAACAATATAATTGCTATGGGAATGTATGATGGTTTATTTCCTAAAAAGGTAGGTACCGCTGGCGCATCTTTGGTTAATGGTAAACTAACTTTATTTAATGCTTATCCTGATAATCCCTATAATTGGGTGAATGCTTTTTGTCAGTGGAATAATCTTATGGGTGATCCATCAACTCATCTCTGGACAGATACTCCACAGGTATTAGATGTAAATTTTGAAGATGACATACCATTTGGAACCAACTTTCTAGAAATTGAAGTACTGAATAGTTTTGGGGATCCTGTAAAAGGAGCAATGGTTACTTTGTTAAAGGGAAATGATGAAATTTTTATGAACAACATTACCGATGAAAACGGAAGGACAGTCATTAACCTTGAATATCAATACGGTGGTGAAATGACGCTCACAGTTACAAAGCAGAATTCCAAACCATTTATTGGGACAGTTACCATAATTACGGATGGTAAATTGTTGAATGTGGACAATCTTGAACCTATGGAAATTAGCGATAGTGGAGGTGATGGAATTTGGAACCCTGGGGAAACAATTGAGTTGGCTATCCCACTCCATAATTATGGCTTGGTTGGTGTTTCCGGTGTTACAGCAGAGATATCTTCCAACTCAGAAAATATTGACATTCTTGATGGAGTTTCAAGCTATGGATTCATCGGAGCCGGTGAGATTGATTATGGAGATGTATTTCAACTTAGCCTTTCTCCCTCTTCAATGGAGAGAGAACCTTTGCAGCTGTTGCTTTCAATTGAAGATAACAGCGGAGATGTATGGTTTTCTCTTGTTGATCTAAGTTGTTTGGGTACTCATTTAGCTGTTACAGAGACATCTGTATCTGGATCAAATTATCTTCAGCCAGGTGAAACCTCAGATATGCGATTGACTCTTCGCAATAGCGGCTCTCTGCCTACAGAGGAATTGATAGGAACTCTTACTTCAAATAGCCCTGAAATCCAGCTGCTTAATCCTCAGGCTGATTGGGAATCAATCGAGCCCGGAAACTCAAGCTCGAATCTTGGGTGGTTTACAGTTAAACCCAATGTTGATTTAATTCCGGGGAGCGTCATTAATCTGGGTCTAAATATCGAAGCTGAAAGTGGTTTTTCCCGCAATTTTCAATTCTCTGTTGAAGTAGGAGAAGTTTCTGTATCGGATCCATTGGGTCCCGATAGCTATGGATATTACATCTACGATTCGGGAGATTCTGGTTACGAAGTTGCACCCAGTTATGATTGGATTGAGATTTCTTCTATAGGTGACAATCTTGAAATTTATGATGTAGGTGCAGGTAGAGGAATATGTTCCGAGAATAATAATATTATGTGCCATAGTGATGCTGATTGCGATCCGTGGGGTTGGCAATATTATGGATATTGTGAATTTGAAGAGACAACAAAAAATGTAAATTTACCATTCCCGTTCCAATTCTATGGCCAATCCTATGCAACTATAAGTGTTTCTTCTAATGGTTGGATAGCCTTTGGTGACTCTGAAATGGAATCTTTTAGAAACTACCCTGTCCCTGGTGCTGGGGGACCTTCACCAATGCTCGCGGTTTTCTGGGATGATTTTAAGACCTCAAATGGTGGTAATGTTTTTACCTATGCCCCCCCCCATAATCAATATTTTATCATTGAATGGTCAGATGTAAGAACAGAAAATTATAACTCTCTAAATAGTTTTCAGGCCATTTTATATAACCAGACTGCACCTCCATATGATGACAATGAAATAAAACTACAATACAAAACCTTTAACAATACATCATCAGGAAGTTTTTCGGGTTATACACCAATTCACGGGGGGTACGCAACCATAGGTATTGAAAGTCATACATCAGAAATTGGTCTACAGTATTCATTTTATAACGAATATCCAGCTGCTGCAATGGAACTAGATGATTATGATGCTCTCTTTATTACAACCCGACCAAATACAGATTTTTCAGAGATAACAATACCTATAGCATATATGGATGATTGGAATTTAATTGGATTACCAGTGATGGCAGAAAATATCGATTACACAAATCTATTCCCAGATGCTGTAGAGAACACACTGTATGCTTTTGATGGATCCTATGTTAATCAGGATAATTTATTTCCTGGCATGGGATACTGGTTAAGGTTTAACAATTCTGGTTCTGTTAATATAACTGGTGGAAATATCTTGGATCATGCTCTGGAGCTTTATGAAGGATGGAATTTAATTACGGGTATCTCCCAAACTGTTTATTTGAGCGCTATCAATGATCCGGAAGGATTACTCATATCTGGTACACTTTATGGCTATGGCGATATGGGTTATGATGAATCATGGATGATTGAACCAGGGAAAGGATACTGGGTGCGATCTAGTTCAGATGGTATCATTTATATTTCAGGAGGCTTATCTAGCAGAGTTGTAGTCCCTGGTATTGAATTTCATGAGTTAGAGTGGGTTAGTATTAATGGTAGGAAATTATTCCTTGATCATTCAGGCGTTTCAAGATATATGATAGAGTACAGTTTGCCACCCAAACCCCCACAAGGTGGGTTTGATGTTCGTTTCACAGATGATACAAAACTGTGTTCTTTAGATGAATGTGTCATTGAAATCATGAATAATGGACAAAACTTGGATTTTGAATGTAATTTGATCAACAATGAAAACTGGGAGCTGGTTGATAATAACGGAAATATTTTTAAGTGTGAAAAAGAAGATGTGATCGAGTTTTCTAGTAAACAAGAAACAATAGTCTTGAGGAAATCTTCAATTATCTCAGTACCTACTGAGCTATCACTATTTTCAGCTTTTCCTAATCCATTTAACCCTATTACAACAATCGAATTTTCAGTTTCTGAGTTGTCCACTGGAAGTGTAGCAATATATGATATTCAAGGTAGAAAGGTTGAAACCCTCTTGACAGGAGAAATTTTGCAGGGGAAACATACCATACAGTGGAATGCCTCGGCGTTTGCCAGTGGTATATATTTTATTTTTCTTGATTCCCGTGGTCATATAAAAAATCAAAAAGTGGTTTTAATGAAGTGATTTAATTAAAACAAATATTTTTTTATAAATTTGGAATAATCCGATTTTATAATTTGTCAAATCGCCGAAGAAAGAAAATTCTTCTGCTTTTTGATATTATTTGTGTATTCAATGGGTAAGAATCCCTCAATTTGTTCACTAAAATTTGCAATACTCTTAGGTGGATTAATCATCCTTGTTGTAAAATAGAGTGTGAAAAAAGAATCTTGTAAATGGAACAATTAGAGTTAGTCCGATCTGCCGCTGAGGGTGATCAGGACTCGTTCAGAGAACTGGTGAAAATGTTGGAACCTACTGTAGCTTCAACTGTTATAGGTATGCTAGGTAACTGCCAGGAGGCAGCAGACATTGGTCAGGAAACTTTTATTCGCTTTTATAAAGCGTTAAAAAACTTCCGTGGGGATTCAGATGTAAAAACTTATGTGACTCGCATTGCAATTAATCTTTCATTAAATGAAATTAAAAGACAAAAAAGAAGAAGAGTTTTGTTTGCGTTTGATAGTGAAATGTCAGATAAAGGAAGTGAAGATGTTAACTTCAAAAACCAGGAAATTATGAACTCTGTGCAAAATGCACTGACACAATTAAAACCGAAATTCAGATCGGTGGTTGTACTCCGACTGATCGATGGTTATTCTGTACGGGAAACAGGAGAAATCCTTGGTATTCCGGAAGGAACCGTATTATCTCGATTTGCCCGTGCCCAGAAGCGGTTAAAAAAAATACTGTCACCTTTGGTTAAAGGGTTATTATGAAACTAAGTCAGTTGTTATATAGATTGTTAGATAAAAAATTGAATAAAAAGGAAAAACCAGGTCTCAGCCAGAGATTATCTACATCAGAAGAACTTATAAAAGGAAAAGAGGATTTTAACGTTTTAAGAAAAATTCTTTCTCAATCAGCTGATGACTCATTTGGGGAAGGATTTGTTGACAGGGTCATGTTAGAAGTTACCCAGATAGATGAAAAACCCCGATGGAAACAAGTTCAAAATGAACAACCCAATCTATCGTTCTCCTTTTTTAAACGACAGTATGCTTTTGTAATGGCAGCGGTATTGCTGGTCACACTATTGAGTCCAACCCTATATTCATGGATAACCACTACAAAATATATGACAGAGAGAGGTGATACCTTAACAGTTACCTTGCCCGATAATTCTATTGTACAATTAAATGCTGAGAGTGAGATTTTTTATTCTAGGGAATTTAATGAGGGGTCTAGATTTATTACATTAGATGGCGAAGCGTATTTTGATGTAAAAAAAGGTAAGCACCCGTTTACTGTTCTCTTTAAAAATGTATCTGTACAGGTAATGGGGACTCAATTTAATGTTTATACTCGGGGAGAAAATATCGAGGTTACCGTAAATGAAGGAGTTGTTAAGGTAGGTAATGACATAGAGGGCAATTCACAAAAGGAGATAATCTTAAGTGAAGGACAGATGGTATCATTTGAATCTGATAGACAACCGGGATTGCCTGTGCTATATACGAATCCTCACACTCCTGGCTGGATAAATGGTAAATTTATTTTTGACCAAGTTAATCTTGAGGATGTTTGTAATGAAATAGAACGTAAATTTGATGTTGATATTGACTTTGCCAACACGGAATTAGAGTTCATTACAGTTACAGGTGTAATAGAAGCAGAGAACCTCAGTGATGTTCTTGCAACAATTTCACTGCTAACAAAACGTCCCTATAAGTTTGAAAAAGAACGATACACATTTTATTGATCGCTATGTAATTACCGGAATACTCCTCTCTCTTTTTCTTTATAATCCTATTAAATCAGAATCAAATGGACAGCTCGTTGATTTTGATTATCAAAACACCTCACTAAAAACTGCCCTTGACTCACTAATAGATTCTCACCAAGTTGCGATAATATATCAAGACCGCCACTTGGAGGGTAAGCGAATCTCTGCAAAGTGCGCTGAGTGCACTATGGAGGCGGCACTAAACACTCTTTTTTTAGGCCATGGATTAAAGTGGAAACATAAGGGTAAACAATATATAGTTATTGCAAAAGCTAAATCAGGAATTAAGAGGGAATTTATACTCAAAGGAGTAGTTCGGGATAAGTTAAGCGGAGAGCCAATCCTTTATGCAAATGTACATATTCAAAATACTCATTTTGGGGATATTACAAATCAGGAAGGATATTTTTATATCCCAACATCAATTGATTCAGGATCTGTCAACATATCCTACATTGGCTATGAACCGATTACGGTTCCAATATTTTTTAGTGAAGCAACCGATTCCTTATATGTTATTGAACTTTTCCCAAAAGTGATCAGATCTGAAGGGGTAACAGTAACAGGGGATAATATGGAGTTTTTTAGTCAGCCAATGAAGACAGGTCAGATCTCATTTTCACCAAAGCATATTGCTTCTCTTCCAAAGTTAGGAGAAACAGATATATTTCGTACACTAAAGTTATTGCCGGGAATACAAATTGGTAACATAGGATCAGCGGGACTTTACATTCGAGGAGGTACGCCAGACCAAAATCTAATTTTATTGGATGGAATGTCTGTATATCAGACTGATCATTTTTATGGCTTTTTTAGTGCAATTAACTCAGAAGCTGTAAAAGATATTCAAATTTACAAAGGCGGATTTCCTGCAAAGTATGGTGGGCGAATATCTAGTGTTATTGAAATGACAGGAAGGCAGGGAAATACAAAAAAACGGAGGCTGAGCTTTTACAGCAATTTTCTCACTGCAGGATTAACCTATGAGGAACCTTTGTTCGGACGTGGAAGTCTATTTATGACATATCGTAGTTCGTATTCAGATTATTATAGAACCTTCTTATTTGATAATATCTATAATTTTTTAACTGATGGAGAGGGACAGAACAGTTTAGTTATTTCATCTGAGAGTTCGGACTATAATCCTCAATTATCCTTTTATGATTTTAATGGGAAAATCACTTTTATGCCGAATGACCATAATATTTTATCCATTAGTTTTTTCACTGGAAATGATGATATTGAAAGATTATATAATTTTCCGCAAGATACAGCGATTACATATTTAGATGGGATCCAGGATGCATCTCGTTGGAAAAACCAGAGCGGAAGTGTGAAATGGTCAAGGATATGGGGAAATAATTTCTATTCTCATATACTTTTAAGCAAATCAAATTACAGTAGTAATTCATTTTACCAGTCCAGGTACTTGGGGGACTTGGAATACACTGTGGATATTTCAGATGATAATACACTTGATGATTTTACACTTCGATTTGATAATGAATGGTCTTTGAGTTTATTTCACGATATTGAATTTGGTATATCGAGAAAAGTTTTAAATACAAAATATGAATTGAAATTTCAGGATAATGAAAGTGAAATAGAAAAATATAGGGCAAATGTAAGCTCGATTTATTTCCAGGATCGCTGGCAAATATTATCAAATGCTGAAATAATTTGGGGATGGAGATTTTCTAAATATGACTTGAATAATAAGTTGTTTGTTGAGCCTCGAACCTCATTTAAATATCATTTATCAAAGTATCTTACATTAAAAGGGTCGCTGGATAATTATACTCAATTTATTCATCGTTTTAGCAATAATTATATGATTGGAGGAAAAAAATATGTTTGGCTATTATCGAATGATAATCTGAAGCCTTCTGATTCAAGACAAATTAATTTAGGTTTAAGATATGATGATAGAAACTTGAATTCTGAGGTAACTATTTTTTATAGAGACTTTCAAAAGATCTCCAGTTTTTCATTTATTCAGTTTCCTACTGATTCCTATAAAAGTAATTATAATAGATTAAACGGAGATAATGTGCATTTAGGAACTGGTAAGAGCAAGGGATTGGAAATACTTATCCAAAAAAAGAGAGGAAGTATTCGTGGATGGGTTAGCTATTCTTTTGGAATCTCAGAACAGAGATTCCCTGATTCTGGTTTTAATCGTGGTGTAGTATTCCCCGCAAATCACGACCGTACACATGAGATGAAATCAGTCATTACTTCAACATATAATAATTGGGATTTCTCTCTATTTTGGATTTTTTCATCTGGATCAGTTTTTACGCCTCAAGGAATGCAGTACTTTTCTGAAGATGTTTATCCCTATGCGATCCTTCCTGATTCTTCTGCCAGCTTAAATTCGCAGAGACTACCTATTATTCACCGAATAGATGTTAGTATAATAAGGCATATCAGGATAATGTCTGTAGATTGGGAGTTTGGATTATCTGTCTTCAATTTATTTGATCAGAAAAATATAAGCCATAAAAAATATATCACTTTAGATAATACAAAAATTGTTTCCACAGATGTTGAAATGCTTGGATTTACCCCTACTTTTTTTGTTCGCTTAACAATTTAACTAAATCTGTTTTTGATATATAATTCAAGAAATCATTTCCATTATTTGAGCTGAATCAAATATTTATAAAAGAGTAGATATTTTTCATATTTTCTTTTATAATCATTAATGAAATTTAAAGCATATCCTAACTGTTGTGTATGGCGTATAGCAAAATGAGACCTATTTTCACAATATTCATCCTAGCAAATTTGATGTTTGCAGGGGGTACATATCAAATTAATGATTTGGTTGAAAATATATCGACTGAATTATGCTATCCTCAGAGTGATACCGAGTGGTCACTATATGATCATTTTGGAAATGTGAATGGGGGAGACTATAAGTTAATCTGGATTATGCTGTTTAATGCCTCTAGTCACGTCAGTCAAATTGAAGCTGAATTTACAGAAAGTATATTTAGTCAGTATCGAGGTAGTGGTCTCGAGGTATTATCTGCAGGTGCAAATTGGGGGAGTAATTATACCTGCGAGAGTTGGGGAGAGCTATACAGCTTAACTTATCCCATTATTGATGATACAAATATGAATTTCCGAGCACTTTTTACTGATGGATCAGTCCCACATCATGTATTATTAGATCACCAGATGAGAGTTATATATACATCTGAGGGAACGGTAATCCCGCCGACAGGGAGTCAGTTTCTCGTTGCACTAGAAAATGCAATGGAGAACTTAGAATCTCTAATGGTTGTCAATCATTTAAAAGATTGGAATATGGTTGGTTTGCCAGTAAATGTTTCTGATGCATTTCCATCAAATGTATTCCCTGGGTTTATGGAGGGAACTTTATTTTCATTTGAAAATACCTATGTTAATTCAGATGAGTTGATTCCGGGAGAGGGCTACTGGATTCATTTTCCTTATGCGGGACATGCTGCATTTAGTGGGAGTGATTTGACTAGCCTTACAGTTTCTCTATCTGAGGGTTGGAATATTATCAGTGGGATCTCAATAGAAACAGATTTAGCAGATATCTCAGACCCAGGACAAATTATTGTTCCTGGATCACTTTATGAGTTTGATGGAACCTATGTAAACGCTACGAGTGTTCAGCCTGGAAAGGGATATTGGATTAATGCTTTTTCTGATGGGAATGTTACTCTTTCAGCTGGAGGTTCATCTGAAAAGGTGAAATCATCCTTTTATGATTATTCTGAAAACGCTAATGTATTATACATTAATAATAGGCCTCTCTATTTTGGGATTTCTGTTCCCAAGGCAGAGTTAATATCTTATCAGTTGCCTCCAATGCCACCTGTAAATGCCTTCGATATTCGATATGACTCAGATGATAAGATCACTGGGAATTCAGGAAATATCAAAATTCAAAACAGCGATAAAATTCTGAGTATTTTTGCTGAAATAAAAATTCCCATTGATTCGCAAAGTTTGTGGGCATTGAAAACTCCTGATGGTCGTAGTTTCAATTTAACAGAAGGGAATACAATATTGCTTGAGGGAGATATTAACAGCCTAACACTGAATAAAAACAAGATTATCCCTGAGCTTTTTTATCTTTATCAAAATTTTCCTAACCCTTTCAACCCTTTAACAACATTGAATTTTAAAATGCCTTATTATGGGAATGTTAACTTAATAGTGTATGATTTAATAGGGAATGAAATTCGTAACTTGTTAGAGGATGATTTTCCTTCAGGTTTTCATTCCATTCAGTGGGACGGGACTGATAATATGGGGATCCCAGTCAGCGCTGGATGTTACTTTTTACAATTAAAAATTACATCTGTAAATCACGATTCAAATCCAAATGATCAATTTATTCAGACTCGTAAAATAGTATTATTGAAGTAGACAATCATATATAGTCCCTAAATCAACATATCATTTAGCAATATTATGGAATATCTTAGTATAGAATATTGTCTAAACATAGATATGTAAAAAGGTCAGTGTATAATTTTTATTTATGGTAAAATTGTAAAGCTGATTGGGTTTATCTTTAAGATATAACAACATAGATAATTATGGAAAAAGAATTGGTATGAAACTATTTGCGATAGCGTTTATTTTTTTCTGCTCTCAGGCATTATCTGGAGCGGGATTCACCAATACAAATATTGAAAACAATGGTGTAATTCAACTTCAGTTTACTCAAGGAGAGGTTCAGTATAATTCTGTTGGAGAATATGTTCGAATTTCTTCTGGGAGGTCAGGCACAACAACTGACTATGGATTGCCGGAATTGCCTCTGCACTCGACAATGGTGCAGATAAAAGCAGACAAAAATTATAACGTTAGTTATACCATTTTGAGCTCTTCTGTAATTAAAGATGTATCTGTATTTCCATTCCAAGATAAAGATAAAACGGAAGCTCATGGTGTTATAAAGCATGTGGATAATGCATTTTATTCAGGTGAATTGGCCTATCCAGAATCAATTATTCATACATCTGAGCGATTGATTATGCGGGATCTCCATGTGCTAAATATACAAGTTATATCATTTCGATTTTTGCCTTATTCAAAAGAATTAGAAATTATTGAGTCAATGGAAATTAATATCTCAGAAGCGGGGGAAAGGGGCATTGTGTCTCAAAATAACAGATTACCTTCCTATGCCTTTGAACCTTTGTATTCAAGTTTAGTAGTGAATTATCAAAGCCGGAGCCGTGATGAGGGATTCCAGCAGCCTGCAGTTTTATATATATGTGGCGGAAATTCAGAGACTAATAATGCTTTCCAGCAGTTGGTTGATTGGAGACATAAGAGGGGATATGTAGTTTATACTGTAAGCGTTTCAGAGACAGGAAGCTCAACAGGAGCTATAAAAAATTATATTCAAAATGCTTATAATAATTTTAACCCGCCACCTGAATTTGTAGGTCTTGTTGGAGATGTAGGCGGTTCTTACAGTGTCGCTACATTTGATGAATGCTGGGGGCACGACTGGGGAGGATGTGAGGGTGATTTCCCTTACACTCAGTTGGATGGGAGCGACTTTCTTCCTGAAGTTTTTGTGGGAAGAATATCTGTGAATCAGTCCTCTCAAATTGGAAATATTGTTAATAAAATCGTACACTATGAAAAAGCCACCTATATGAATATCAATTCAGAATTTTATGAAAGGGCTGCTTTAGTGGGAGATCCCTCAAGTTCAGGTATGTCAACAATTATTACCAATGAGTATGTAGAAAATATTATGAATTCTTATGAGGTGGAGGATATCCAAACGAATTATGGTGATGGTGGGTATGCAAACTGGATGGGAAATCAGCTGGAAGAGGGGGTATTGTATTTGAACTATAGAGGATATGTAGGAGTAAGCGGATTTGGGAGTTCTGAAATCAATAATGCAAATAACGGCCATAAGCTTCCTTTTGCAACGGTCCTTACTTGTGGCACAGGTGACTTTGCAAGTACCAGTCTTACAGAGACTTTTTTGAGGGCTGGCTCCATATCAAACCCGAAAGGTGCTATTGCAGCTGTAGGTACGGCGACAATGAGTACCCATACCATGTTCAATAATATTGTTGCTATGGGAATTTATGATGGATTATTCTCCAAAGGTATGGAAACAACAGGAGCTTCTATCGCAAATGGAAAACTTGTTATGTATAATGCCTATCCTACAGATCCATCTCAATGGGTAAGCGCGTTTACTCAATGGAATAACCTTATGGGGGATCCAGCAACACATTTGTGGACAGACACGCCTAAAACTCTTCAGGTTATTTATAGCAATATGATTCCCAAGGGTACCAACTTTGTCGATTTGAAAGTTCTTAGCAATGGGATAGTAGTTGATAATGCAATGGTAACTCTTCTTAAAGGAAATGACGAGATATTTGTTAGTGGCTATACAAATACTGGAGGGAATTTAACTCTTCCTCTGGATTCTTATGTGTCATCAGGTGAGGTAGCACTAACGGTAACTAAACGGAATTTTCAACCATTTGAGGACACCTTTTCAATTATAGAGACCGGGTTTATCGCAAACTATGATCCGAACCAAAACATCATAATAGATGAGGTGACAGGTAATAACGATGGTGTGCTGAATCCAGGTGAAACAGTCCTGATACAGATTCCGGTGAGAAACTTTGGACAATTTAATATAACGGATTTGAGTGCTGAGTTAAGCTCCGAGTCAGACTTGGTTGGGGTAATTGAACCAAGCAGTTTTTATGGGTCGCAGTTGGGTGCTGGAGAAACGTCTCATGGAGTGGGATTCACAATTTCTTTATCTCCTTCTACAGAAGAGATGGAAGATTTGAAACTAAAAATACATCTTTTTGATGAAAATAATAATGAGCTTGGAGTTGGTATTGTAAATGTTCCAGTGATCGGTACAAAGCTGATGGTGTTGGGCTATGAGTTAATTTCTGGAAACGATAATATTCTTCAGCCGGGGTTTGCTTCAGATATACAAATCACTCTTTTAAATGAGGGATCAATCTCAGGTGTGGGTTTGATAGGAGAACTTAATTTTTATGGTTCAGCTATTCAGATCTATGATGAAGATGGATATTGGAATTCAGTCGACCCTGGTGAAAGTCAGGTATCACTCGATTGGTTTACTATCAGGCCTTCTATCAATGTAATAAATGGTTCAACTTACAACATGAAGTTGTGGCTTCACTCTGATGACGGGTTTAACCGTGAAGTTTCATTTCCAATTTATGTTGGAGAAATATCGGAGTCCGATCCTCTTGGCCCAGATGAGTATGGTTATTATATGTATGACTCGGGAGATACAGGTTACGAATTGGCTCCGGAGTACGACTGGATTGAGATCAACCCCAGCTATGGAGGATCTGGTAGTAGTCTAAATCTTTCGGATGATGGATATGGCAATTTTAGTAATGCCATTGAAACAGTCAATCTGCCATTTATATTTTCCTATTATGGAGAAGAGTATGAGTCTATAACAATTTGTACCAACGGGTGGATTTCTTTTGGGGAAAGTAATTTAGAATCATTTCGGAACTATCCAGTTCCTGGTGCAGGTGGCCCCTCTCCAATGGTGGCTGTATTTTGGGATGACCTGAAAACAAGTGGTGATGGCAATGTTTATACCTATGCTGACCCGGGAAACGAATTTTTTGTAGTTGAATGGTCAAATATGAAGACCGAAAATTATAATTCGCTAAATACATTTGAGCTAATCTTGTATAATGAATCTGTTGCTCCATATAATGATGGTGTAATAAAAATGCAGTATCACACCTTCAACAATACCTCATCAGGCGATTTTAGCGGTTACTCACCAAGGCATGGGGGATATTGTACCGTAGGTCTCGAAAATCGATTTGCTAATGTAGGCCTGCAATATACTTATGATAATAGTTACGCTCCAGCCGGTATGGAGTTGGGAAATCAAACGGCAATACTTGTTACTACACAGCCAACAATAAATATGACTGAAGTTGCTGTTCCGATAGAGTTGAATGAAAGCTGGAATTTAATTGGACTCCCTGTTGATGTTGAAAATGGAGACTATACCATATTATTTCCAGAAGCGATTTCTAATACCCTTTATAGCTTTGATGAGGGGTATCAGTTGGTTGACGAAATGGAAATTGGAAAGGGATATTGGTTAAGATTTCTTGAGTCAGATATGCACCTTTTGACAGGGATCAGGATAGATGAAATGACCTTGGATTTGGTTGAAGGCTGGAATTTAATTAGCGGTATATCTTTTGATATTTCTCTTTATGCTATTGCCGATCCGGGATATATCTTAGTCCCAAATACACTGTATGGATTTGGGTCAAATGGATATGAAGCTTCTGATGAGTTAATGCCTGGAAAAGGGTATTGGTTGAGAGCCTATGAAGCGGGAACCATTTTCTTATCGATAGAAAGGTCCCCTCGTTTGGTTGACAATACTCCTGACCTTGATGGTGCATCTTGGATAAGTATAAATGGGCAAAAACTATTTTTTGATTTAGAAGTATCAGATTTGGAGAGGCTGCAATTCAGTCTTCCTCCGAAGCCGCCAGAAGGTGCCTTTGATGTCCGCTTTAAAGGTGACTGGAGTCTGTGCGCAGATGATTGTATAATTGAGATAATGTCCAACCAGGAATTACTGGTTGAGTATCAATTGAATAGTGATGAAGAATGGATACTAACAGATATCAATTCAGAAGATTTTGTAACTTTAACTTCTGAAGTATTGAGAGGTGAGTTTCAGTTCAAGCTGACATCTGAATTTTCACTAAAGAAGAAGAGCATGGTTGTTCCAGAGTCTTACACGCTCTATCCTGCATTTCCAAATCCATTTAACCCTGAAACCAATTTACGATTTACAGTCCCCAGTGATAATTCCTCAGTCAGTTTAAATATTGTAAACGTTCGAGGTCAACAGGTTAGGACGCTGGTTTCTTCTGCAGTTTCATCGGGGGAGCATGTTTTGTCATGGGATGGAACAGATTCGAATGATATTCCTGTAAGTGCAGGTGTTTATTTCTGTGTGTTGGAGCATTATTCAGGAAAAGAAATTCAGAAAATTATATTGCTTAAGTAAGTTTAATTGAAATAAAAGGAAAGTAAATAATGAAAAAAACCGAAAAAAATAAAAATGGTTTTACCATGATTGAGATCATGGTGGTGGTTGTAATTATCGCAATTTTGGCGGCCTTTGCTGTGCCGATTTATATTGATTATGTTGAATCAGCCAGAGCATCGGAAGCAAAGTCAGTAATTAGCAGTGTATCGAATGGCGCAGATATGTTTTATCAAACAAGTGGAGAGTGGCCTACGTCCGTTGAAGATTTAGAGCGTCAAGGACAGCTTGATTTAAAATTATCAACCAAAGCCAAATGGCAGTTTGAACTGCAGCTTCCAGAATTAATAAAAGCAACCAGCACAGAAGAGATGGCTGGAGGTGCAGGCAAATCCATTGAGTATAATAGACAGACAGGAAGATACACCGGATATGGCTCTCCCGATGAAGGATAGTACATGGAAATTAATGAACTTCTAAATTATGCTTTAGACAGCGGTGCCTCTGACCTGCACTTAAGTGTGGGCTCAAAGCCAATGGTACGGATAAACGGTACCATGCATACTCTTAATATGGATGTGATGACACAGGATAGAATGGAGTCTCTACTCCCTCAGGTTCTATCTGATGAGCAGGTATCGAAGTTCAAGAAAGAGAAAGAAATTGATTTTTCTGCAAAGCTGGATGGAAAAGGTAGATTTAGGGTGAATTTTTTCAGTCAATTAAATGGTCTCGCTGGTGTATTTAGAACAATTCCCGATGAAATTAAGAGTTTTGAAGAGCTGGGGATTCCTCCAATTTTAAAAGAATTATCTCTTATGAATCGAGGTCTTATTCTGCTTACCGGTCCCACCGGTTCAGGTAAGAGCACTACTTTAGCTACAATGGTAGATCATGTTAATGAAAGTCGAAACTGTCACATCATTACAATTGAAGACCCAGTTGAATATTTCCACAGTTCGAAAAGCAGCTTGATCAACCAACGTGAGTTGGGAGCAAACACTCATAGTTTTGGTAACGCCTTGAGGGCCGCACTAAGAGAGGACCCTGATGTAATCCTTGTAGGTGAGATGAGGGATCTAGAGACAACATCTCTCTCTCTCACTGCAGCTGAAACCGGTCATTTAGTTATGTCAACGCTGCATACTTCAAGCGCTGTAAAAGCTATAGATCGTATAATTGATATATATCCTGAAGGACAAAAAACTCAGATCAGGTCCATGCTATCTGAAAGTCTAGTAGCTGTTATTGCGCAAAAACTTTTGCCTAGCAAGGATGGTAAAGGACGTATTCCTGCTTGTGAGGTGATGATTGCAACCACCGCAATTAGGAACCTCATTCGTGAAGACCGGATTTATCAGATACCATCCTTAATGCAGTCTGGCGGGGTAGATGGTATGCAGACGCTAGATCAGGAGCTCCAGCGGCTTGTTTCTCAAGGAGCAATTGACAGGGTAGCGGCGGAGACAGTTGCAGATAATCCCAAGCTATTTAAATCCAACGTCCTGTGAAAATTAACTACAAAAGTTCTGAAGGTTTCACTTTTATTGAGGTGATGTTAGCAGTAGTGATCATTACTATTACATCGATGGGACTGATGTATGGAGTTGTTCATGCTCGAAGTGAATTAAGAGCTCTCGAGATCAAGGAAAGAGCAACAGAGGAGCTTGCGAACTATATGGAACACTGGAAAGGTCGGATCGCAAGCGGAAATTTAAGTACAGGTGATAAGACAGGAGACTATACTGGTGAGGAGATATATCTAATTGGGGATGCTCATTCGGATAAAAGTGTAACCGCTAAACTTTATTATTCTATGGATGAGTTGGATTCGCAATATAATGATCCAAATTATGAGTCCTATCACTTGAAAGTTTGGATACGGTGGCACAATTTTATGAATACACCTGAAAGTGCAGCCCATCAGAATCAATTAAAGGAGCATGAACGTATATTAGAAACGGTTATGCTTGTTTACAAGGTATGAATAAAGAAAAATTATTTTACCCTGGTTTCACTCTTCTGGAGATGGGTGCTGTTGTAGTAGTTATCAGTATTATAGGAGTTGGGATTATAATGACATTTCAGTCCATTATGGGAGCCTACAGGATGGATATTATAAGGCAGGATATTCGTCATTATGGTAATACAGTAATTAGGGAAATATCTGAAAGAATAAGAAAAGCAGAAAAAGTAGAGTTTAGTAGTTATCTGGGGTTTGCTAAAATTGAATTATGGGAAGACGCCAGTAACCCCACTCCGTCACATATTATTAAAGCCAATGAAGAAGAAGGTATATTGATAAACTATGACCCCCTTTTGGATGGTGAATTGCGATTTCCTGCTAGAGGTGAATTGAGAGAAAACGAGCAATATAAAGTGAAACTTGAAAGTTTTACAACCTATCAGGAAACCGAACCTCCTAACAGGCCCTCGTTAAGTAAGGTAAAACGTGCTACTCGGTACATTGATTTGGTTTTATCAATGAAGCCTGAAGTGAATCCAAATATCATTGTTGATAAAGAAGAATTTCGTTTTAACAGAAACATATTTATTGCTAATCAATTTCTAGCTGAGTATAACTGATGAAATATCGTCACTCTAATGGTGCTGTTGCCCCTCTCTCAATGATATTTGCCTTTGTAAGCATGCTATTAACTGTGGCTTATTTGGGAAATAGCTCAACCATAAATTATCAAGAAAGATACAGATTTGCGGAAGTAACTGCTCAATACATTGCTGAAGCAGGATTGAACAGAGAAGCAGCTGACTATTTACCCTATCTCTCTGGAGCAGATACCACTTTAGTAGGAGATATGGGTGTTGATTTTGGGGAGGACAATAGCGGTAACTCTTTAGGTAGATATAAAAATGTTATATGTGGAACTCAGTATGTAGAGAGCTCAACCCGAAAAGAATTTTATGGACTTAGTACGGGGGAAGTGTCCTACGAATCACCCAATGGCAATGATGTTATTGTGGAGCGAACTGCTTCTCTCATTATGTCTCCAACAGGATTTGAGGAGTTTATGTATTTTACAAACGATGAGAATCCTTTTGGTCCTAATGCGGGAGCTTATGTCAGTTTTGGAAATTCAGATGTATTGGAAGGGAGAGTTCATACAAACAGTCCAACTGTTACTTTCAGTGAATATGGATGTCCTGATTTTCTAGGTAGATTGTCTGTAACTGAGCCGATCTCATATGAAGGAGATTCTTCTTGTATGGATGATATGGTTGATGAGGATGGTGAATCAATTATTGATACAGTCAGTTCAATAATATATCCACCAGATAATTCTGCAAATATTTTAAGGGCAAATGCGAAGCGAACGTTTACTGCAGATGATATGATTACTTTTACACCCTTTCTACAGGATACTCTTATAATGACAGAGTTGGAGTTCGAGGAATCTGGAGGATATTATGCGACCCAATGGTGGTATCTAATGCCCCCGGTTTTAGCAGCCCCCCCTGAAATTGATTTTATGTACGATGCAGTTACACCGGGGCAGCAGGTTGAAGATTTTTCTGTACAATTAATGGATGCAGATACTTGGGAAGAGGCTTGGAATGATGTCACAGAGTATGATGACGCAGATTTTTTAATTGTTGATGATACAGACATTGATGGAAATAATATTGGCACTTTTATGACTCAAATCAATGCAGGAGATGAGATGATTTTAGAATCTCATATAAATAATAAAAAAGCTGTGTTTGTTGCTTCAAGTGACCCATTTAATTTTTTTAATAGATGGATTATAGCTCTTGAACCTGGAACTATGAACTATCTCACAGATACAGGTGAAGGTTTTTTTCATGAGGAGGAATTGTACCTGACCTATGTGGGAGAAGAGGGTGCTTTAAACACTGAAGTTCCATTTAATGCTTTCGAGTTTTTTCACAACCATCCAGATGATGGACAGTCAATGTGCAGCGCTGATGGTTTTCATCATTTTGACTATCGATACTGGCTTTGTGATGACCGCTATGATTCTCAAGATTGTGTTGAAGAGGCTACCGACAAGTCATATGTTTATTCAAGTCGTACATTTTATCCTTACACCGGACCAGAGGTTGTTTATATCCAGGGAGGTCCTGTGATGGTTCGTGGAATAGTAAAAGGTCAATATACTGTAGTCACAGACGACTCCGTTGAATATAGAAGACACGATGATGCAACTATAATCGATCAAATATGGGGGAATATTTGGATCACAGGTGATATTGTTTACGAGGATTCATATTCTAGCGGAGCAGTGATTGAACCTGAAGATGGTGGTACAAATAATGTATTGGGCTTGGTTGCGGGAGGTAATATTATTTTAGCAAATACTAGAGAGAACGGTGCGAGGAATAACTATCAGGGAGCTAATGTAAATGTAAATGCAGCCGTGATGGCACTCCATGGAGCTTTTATTTCACATTACTGGCAAAACTCTGTGCAGTCAACATTCTGTCCAACCTGTGCAATACCCAACAATTCTCAGCCCTGGTTTTCTTTAGGTGATGGAAGAGGAGGGCATCGGAATCCAGTTTTACCAGAATCTTCGAACGGGAACTATACAAATAACATTGATTACAGAGGAGCAATAAACCTCTGGGGCTCTATAGTCCAACAAGAAAGAGGTTATATGAAGAGGAATGCACCATGCTCAAATCCAATTCCTGGAGGAGATTGTTATACATCTGAAGACATTGGATACGATAAAAATTACAATTATGATTACAACTTAATTGATAGACCCCCGCCATACTATCCGGACCAGAGTACAGTTGACGGTGCTATTGTATTGAGGTTAAAGTCTTATGGGTTGGTTGTAGGTGAATAATTTTTTTTGCGATCATCCAACTTGGTTTCACTGTTTAACTTGAAAGATTAAATTAATAATTTTAAAATAAAGGATAACATTTTTTGTACATAGGACTAGATATTGGAAGGCAGGTTCTAAAGCTAGTAGCTTTGGAAAAGGTAAAAGCTGGTTATAAAATTATAAAAACTGCCCAGCGGCTAATTCCTGAACAAAACCGTCCGTTTGACCCTGAGAAAATAGATTCCCCAATTCGTGTGATTGCTATTAAAGAATTGCTTAGACAAAACGGATTAAAACCCAAAAGAGTGAAAAATCTAATAACGGGCATCAGCGGGACCAATTCATCAGTGAAGCAGATCGCTACTATGGATATGTCAAAAGATGAACTGGCCTCTTCAATGAATTTTGAAGCGAGAAAGCATATTCCTATGGATGGGACAGATGCGGTTATTGATTATCAAATTTTGGGTTCCAATAGAAACGAAGTTGATAAAATTGATGTCGCGCTCATCGCTTGTACTAAACGGGTTTTGAGTAACCACTTAAGCATGGTGAAAGAAACAGGAATGAAGCCATGGATAGTAGATGTAGAACCGGTTGCTGTTATGAATTCTTTTCTTGCAGCTAATGGCCTCCCTGATGAGGGGGTTGCGGTTATTTTAGATATTGGAGCTGTTACTTCATCGTTGATTGTCTGGGGAAGTCAGGATATGTTTTTCACTAGAGACTTACCTGTTGGTGTTCATGACATGGTAAAAGATATTTCAAATAGAAAATCAATAGAATATATAGAAGCTCAAGAAGAATTGTTAAGCTCTGGAATAGATGCTTTCAAGAAGTCTGAAGAAACTTCCGGAATGATAGCGGTAACAGAGAGAACTGCGCTGGATAATTTTGTAGAAGATGTTCGACGCACACTTCGTTTTTATGCGAAATCTTCAAATCAAAGCCATTTTACAGGAATTCACTTATCTGGCGGCGGAAGTTCCATTTCAGGTCTAGATGCTATGATTCAGGATAAACTTCAATTGAACACAGTAATTTTTAATCCTTTTTCAGGTATGGAATCGAAAGAAGATGTGGTAGAGGGAAATCCATCTCAATATGCGATTGCCACGGGATTGGCTGTGAGGGGGTGCAACGAATCATGAATAAACTGATTCTTATAAACCTCAATAAACAAAAAACTTCTGAATCATTAGCAAAAAGAAACAAGGAGCGTATTCGGTGGACTTTATTTAGTGTGATAGTGAGTTTACTGTTGGTTGGAAATTTAATTGTCTTTTATATAGGCTTCAATTACAACAATCTTATCTACCAGAAAAATCAGGAAATCAATCAAATAAAAGAAGAAATAAGCAGACTGAGGGAGAAGGGAAAAAACTTATCTAAACAAGATATAATGACCTTAGCAAAACTTGAAAATAATAGGTTTTTATGGGCTGAAAACCTTGAAAGGTTGGGTGAAATGACTCCTGAAGATATGTCCCTAACAGAATTGAAATTTAAGAAAAATAAATTCTATATCAAGGGTATTGCAACTACATATTCTGGTCAAAAAGATTTTGAGCAGGTTGAAAGATTCATTCATTTGTTGAAATCAAATAAAAATTTTGCCGATCACTTTACACGGCTTAGACTTATGAATCATGAATTGCTCAATGTAAGAGGTCAGGATATAGTCGCATTTGAGTTAGAAGCGCCGTTGGCAACCATTCCATCAATATCTCAGCAGATGAAAAAAACAAAATTTGTGGTAAAATCAAAAAAGTCAGAGAAAAGCTAAATGTTAAATCGAAATTCCCTTTTATTTGGTATTACAATATTTTTAACACTTACATTTTGGCTCGGTTTAAATTTTTTCATTGGAGATAAACCATTAGCATTGAAACAATTGGAAATTAAACAAACTGATTTAAATGAACAGTACATCAGCGCAAAAATACTTGCAGAAAAGCTAGACCAGGTTTATACACTTTTTTCAGAAAATTTAGCATTGTCAATGGCAGACTCACTTGCGGAAGATTCATCGTTACCATTCCTAAAAACACTTACAGACATGATGACAAAAAACGATATTGTTATTAAAAAGATAAAACCAAGGTCCAGAGAAGAAATTGGAAATTACTATAGCTCTCCCTATGAAATGACGGTACGATGCAGTTACGAAAACTTAGGAAAATTTTTAGCTGAGATGGAAAAATCTCCACGGCTTATCTCAATAAATGAATTATCCATTAAAAACGGCATTGAGCGAATAAAAAGTAAAGTTGAAGAAGAAGATTTGCTTAAGCAGGAAATAAACCTCCATATCTCGACATTAACTCTTATTAAATCAAAGACAAAGAATATTTCATGAGCGATCGTTCAAATACCGTTTGGGTCATTGTTTGTATTCTGGCATTTATATCTATTTTATTTGCTGGTTTGAAATTATATCCGGTTCGAGATAAATGGGAGAATGCTGTCAAGCGTGCTCAAAACACAAAAATAGGAACAGATGTAGAGTTGGAAAATGTAATTGGTTTTCTTGAAGATAGACTAAGGTATCGATTGGATTACGAATTTTCCTTGGAAAAGGAGCCCATGAGACTTACGAACGTGGTTTATTTGACAGATGGAAGTGGCAAAAGAATTAGTGGAAAGAGAACCTCAAAAGTTAAGGTAGCTCATGTTATAAACGGAAAAATCAAATATGCTGGAATTTTATACAAAGGGCAACATTTTAATGTTACAGAAGGAGATTCAGTAGCGGGAGGTCGTGTAAAACAAATTGGTAAACTTGGAATTATAATTGAAAAGGACGGACAGGAAAAATTTTATGAAGTTGAAACAAATTCCCATGATGGCCAACAAAATAAATTAGGTGAAAAATGAAAAATGTTTTAATAAGTTGTTTAATTTTAATCACAATCTCTTTTTCTAAAAATGCAAAAACAATATCTGCGAAGGAAAAAGAGGAACCAACACTGGTCTCAGTTCACGCTGAGGATGCATACTTACCTGGGATACTCTCTATTTTGGCAAAAGAAAGCGGGTATAATATTGTCACAGACCCAAATGTTAATCAGCAGGATAAAATTTCAATGCATTTAGATGATGTTCCAATTGAGCAAGCAATAAATTTGGTTGTTAGGGCGGTAGGACTGAGCTATGAAATTGTTGGAAATTCTTTTTTAATTGCCGAACCTAAAAAACTAGAGGAAGAGGTTGGAATTACATCACATATCATAGACTTGAAATATTCTGATGCTCAGGAAGTAAAATCACTCTTACAAGATCTGACCAATCAGATTCAAGTGGATGTGTCTGGAAATAAACTATTAGTAAATGCATCTCCAAGGAAAATTGCTGAGATAGAAGAGGTTGTACGAAAGATAGACATACCTGCAATTCAAATATTGTTGGAAACTCGGTTGATAGAAGTATCAATGGATCAGGATGAAAAAATGGGTATTGACTGGTCTAGATTAGCTAAATATACAACTATCCTCGCTGAGAATGCTTCTCCACCGTTTGAAGGTGCTGGAAGTCTTGTCCCTGGAATAACTCAAACCGAGGGTGGGGATGGTACCGTTTCTGAACAGTTTTCACCATTACCCTCTGATCAAAAACCTGCTCAAATGTATTTTGAACGAATTGGGTCAAGCGCGGGAGGCCCTCGTTTTAGCAGGCAGATGACTGCCTTGGATATCACTCTAGATATGTTAATGAAAGATAACAAGGCTGATATCTTAGCAGATTCAAAATTAGTTACACTAAATGGTAGAGAAGCAGAAATCAAAATGGTAGATATAGTACCATACATTTTGAGTTCCGGAGGAGTTGGAGGTCAGGTACAGGTGCAACGTGAAGAAGTAGGGATAAAGCTTACTGTACTTCCCACCGTTAATACGGATGGTGATATTACTGTTCGTGTAGAACCTGAGGTTGCATCTATTTTTGAGTTCATTGGTCCCAATAGGAATATACCTCGAGTAAAGAGCAGATCATCATCAACGACAATTCGTGTCCGCGATGGTGAGACCATTATACTTGGAGGATTGATAAGTAAGGATAAAAAAAATACGGTTTATAGATTTCCACTTCTTCATAAAATTCCTTGGCTCGGTAAAAAATTATTTACCAGTACCGATATTGTTGATAGAAAAACAGATTTGATTATTCAGATAACTCCTTCGGTAGTTGTTGATAATATTAGTGGTATCGCTAAGGGTGAAGATATGATTGAAATTGAAAAATCTATTTTTATCGATGAAGAGGATGGCTCACCTAATGAAGAAGGAGACAAAGAGTAAATCATGAAAATAATAAAATTATTCCCAATCATTTTTCTTTCTGCAATTGCGGTATTTCACCTTAGCTGTGATGATAGAACACCCACTGAAGACGCCTCTTCAGATTATACAATGACGATGACGACTCAACCAGTAGCAGGAAATAATTATTCAGGAGAGAATGTTGGCGAGGATATATTGGGAGATCTTGTCACAACTAAGATCTCTGCTACTATAAAGGATAAAAATGGAAATGGTATAGAAAATGCTTTAATCTCTTTTTCATCAAAAAAGGATAACACTCCTTACGGAGAGATAGAACCACAGTCTGGAAATACAGATGTAAATGGTCAAATAACAGTTTTATTTAAAGACCCTGGAAATGAGGCAGCCTATGGCGAGTCAAAGGCAGTCCTAAAAGCAGAATATGCTCAAAATACAAGTATATATTCGCAGTCTCTAATTGATGTTTTTCCTGATACAATAATATGGCCTTATTCACTTGCTATCACTTCCAGTGATGACCAGATTTTCAAAACTACTTCCCCGCAAACGACAACTTTGACTATCTATGTGTACAATAAGTTGAGCAACCCTGTAAAATCTGTCCCTGTTGATCTTACTACAACCATTGGATCTTTTGGAGATGCTAAACAAAAAAATTACTCAGTAGTTACAGATGAGCTTGGAAGAGGAACTATAATGTTTAATCACAATGATGAGCTTGGATTAGCAACTATTTCAGCAAGCTATTCTCATGAAGGATTAGATGGAACTAGATCAGATACAACACAGGTTTTAATAGGGACAAATTATGATATCACCCTATCTCGCTATCCGGTTTCTCAGGATAGTCTTGGAAACTGGTTAATTGTAGGTGAAGATGTCGTTGGAAATAAGTCAATTACTCGTTTGGTTGCAACTATAACTGATAACTCAGGAAATCCAATTCAAGGAGAAGAAGTTCTTTTTACCGCAGAAGCTCAAGGTATAAATGTTGGGAACATAACGACTCAAACAAATATAACCAATTCTCAGGGTCAGGTATTTGCTTATTTTGATGATAACCAAAATATTTATCAGGATTTAGGAGAAACAGAAGATTTTGAAGGAGTAACCTGTACAGCATACGTCGGAGATATTACAGGCGAATCTCAGGCTGTACAATTTAGTGTGTTCAGTGAATCTGTGTGGCCCTATCAGCTAAGTTTAAATACAGATTTAAACGAAATTACCCTAGATAATGGTGCGACTTATGCTACCTTAAATGGAAGATTACTAAATGGGCTTTCTCAACCAGTTAATAATGTCATAATCTCATTTACATCAAATAGGGGGTTTTTAAATTCTCAGATAACTACGGATTCAAATGGAGATTACACATTGATTTTTCGTGACCTAGGGGAGCCGTCTGATATAGGGTTGGCAACTATAGCAGCAAGCTTCAATCATCCTGGGTTTAATTCTAATATTGAAGAGTTTGAGTATATCTCAATAGTCACAAACTACACAATGACGCTAGAGAAATATCCTGTCTCTTTAAACGAAAGCGGAAACCCAGTTTTGGTTGGTGAAGATGTTGCTGGTACTAGTGCTCAAACTCAAATAGTTGTAACTATAGCTGATCAAGCTGGAAATTTCATTGGAGGACAAACAGTTTTTTTTAGTGCTAACGTTTTAGGTAACCAAGATGTAGGCTCTTTTGATTCCTCAGTATATATCACAAACAGTCAGGGTAAAGTTTTTGCATATTTTTTGGATGATGGTAATGTTTATCAAGATCAATCTGGTACAGAGGATTTTGAAGGAGTTATTGTAAACGCATACCTTGGTGATGAGACTGGAGAAAATCAATCGGTATCATTTAGTGTGTTTGACCCAGATGATGTTTGGCCATATCAACTAACGCTAAATACAGATGTGGAAGAAATTACATTAGATAATGGGACAACCATGGCTGCAATTTCGGGTCGATTATTGAATGGTATGAATAACGCAGTGAGCAATGTGACTTTGTCATTTATGGCTGACAGAGGGTTTATAAATTCTCAGGTAACGACTGATTCTATAGGTGATTATAGTTTGTCATTTCAAGATTTAGGAGAGCCGACCGATGTCGGACTAGCTACAATCTCTGGAAGTTATTCCCATCCTGGATTTGATTCGACTATCACTGAATTGGAGTATGTTTCTATTATTACAAATTATACGCTCTCACTAGAAAGTTACTCCGTTTCATTAAATGAATCCGGGAACTCTGTATTAGTTGGAGAAGATTTAGCAGGAGATAACGCTAGAACAAGAATTGTTGCAACCGTAACAGATGCTTCTGAAAACCCAGTGGAAGGACAAAACCTGGTTTTTACTGCCGATGTCTTAGAAAATAGTGATGTAGGTACATTTGAAGCAGGCAGTTTTATTACTGATGAGTTAGGCAAAGTATACGTATACTTTTTAGACAATGGTAATGTTTATCAAGATCAAGCAGGGACCCAGGATTATGAGGGGGTAACCATAAGAGCCTATATTGGAGATGAAACGGGTGAAAATGAATCTGTAAGCTTTAGTGTATTTGATCAGACTGTAGTTTGGCCCTACCAATTGAATTTGAATACTAATATAGATGAAATCACTCTTGATAATGGCCAGACTGTAGCAACTATCACTGGTGAATTAATCAATAATTTAAACTACCCCGTGCGAGATGTAACCCTGTATCTAAGCACAGATAAAGGGTTTATTCTACCTGAAATCTCCACCGATTCCACTGGAATCATTTCAACAGATTTTAGAGACCAAGGGAATCAAGATGATGTTGGAATGGCAAATATTTACTGTAGGTATTCTCACCCTGGATTATCACCTGAAATTGTGGATTCAGTACAGGTTTTTATAACGACGCATTATTCCATAACATTAGAGCAGCTTCCGGTTGCAGTTGATGAAAATGGGAATAATTTCATTGTGGGTGAAGATGTCGCGGGTGACCAGGCTAAGACACTTTTAATTGCTACAGTAGCGGACACAGCGGGAACGGCTGTTCCGGGAGTTTCATTAAACTTTCATGTAACTGATGAAAATGGCGAAGACTTGGGCTCGGTGGAATACCTAAATCAATCCTCAGATGGAGATGGAAGAGTGCAAGCATTATTTTCAGATGATGGTGCTACGCATGTGGACATTCCTGGTTCTCCTTCATTTGAAGGTGTGACAGTAAAAGTTATTTATGGTGGGGAAGAGTATCAGTCCGTTCAGTTTAATGTCTACGACCCCAATGATGTATGGCCCTACAGTTTGTTTCTGACTACTAATACAGATATCATTCAATTGGATGCAGGCCAGACCCAAGCAACAATTGTTGCACGTTTGCTTAACGGGTTATCTGATCCGGTGAAACAGGCTCAGTTAACCTATGAGGCGTCTCTGGGATTTATTTCCTCTTTTGGTGAGACAGACACTACGGGTGTAGATACAGTATTTTTTCAGGATTTAGGTAACCCTGATGAGGTAGGGATTTCTGATATTTTTTCCGGTTACTCGCATCCAGGTTTTACAGAGCAGATTGTATCAAATACTTTGAATATCTCAATTGAGGATACTACTTTTGAGACCTGTGCTTATGTTACAATACCACCAACAGCCATTGGTGAGATCATGGTCACTGGAGGTGGTGGAATTGAATCAACTATACTCTCTGCTGAAGTATTTGATGATGATGGTATCTTAATTGATACACCTACAGAAGTTCAATTTGTGCTTGGTCCAAATATTCCTTCGGGAGCTCATTTAGAGAATGCATCTTCATCTGATACAGTATCGGCCTTCACAAATAATGGAGTTGCTACGGTTTCATTGAATAGTGGTACAGCTCCTGGACCGGTTCGATTAACGGCCATTGTTCAATGTGATAGCATAGAATACTCTGCAGTGGCTGTACCGGTCATAATAGTCACTGGACCTCCACATTATATAGAAGCGGAGTGGGATCCCTCAAGTACAGAACCAATAGGTGGAGGAATGTTTCGTGTGGAGTGTGCGGCACTGGTATATGATAGACATTACAATCCTGTAGAAGATTCAACTCATGTGTATTGGTCAATTGAACAGGTTTTACCCTGTGAGACACCAGATGTGTCCATCAGCGGTACGAGCCTTACCTATAATGCTAATCTTCAAAATAATCAGTATCATGGAATTGCTTATACGGACTTGTACTATTCCTCCAATGGAGTGGGTGATGAAGTGAAAGTGGTTGCATATACTTGGGGTGATGATTTAAATGGTGATGGTGTTCTTGGAGATTCTGTGGGTACATATATCAATGATGGTGAAGGAGGTGTAGTTGGTTTACCTTACATCAATGGTGGGAACGCAGCGGTAACCATTACAACTAGCACAACTGCCCATGATTTTACATTGCCATTTCAGACAGACTCAGTTCTAGTTATGGTGTCTGTTGGAGTATATGATTATTATGGAAATGAGGTTATAAATGTTCCCGTTTCGTTTAGCGGAATCGGTGTTACAAATTGGTTTGAGGTAGGCTTTGAAGCTTTTGAAGATGTAGGAATTGAGGGTTATGGCGAAGGAGATGGATGTTTTACATGGAGAGATTTTGGAGCTGATGGTGAATCAGAGACTTTGGACTGCGGTGAGGGAGATTATGACCATAACTCCTTTGATGAAGATGGCAATATTCGGCACTGGCCTCACTATGATAATGAGCTCTCAGAACCGTTTTATGACTGCGGAATTGATGGATTATGTCCTGATGACTCAGGATATCCTGGAGTTGATGCAGGAGAAGGCGATGGAACTTGGACCAGAGGCGAACTATTCTTGGATCAAAATTTAAATGGCGAGTATGACGAGGGAGAAATATTTAATGATGATGGGCAAGATGGTATTGCTGATACAGATGATTATGGTGAAGGGGATGGTATCTGTCAGCCTGGTGAACAGTATTTTGATACCGATGGAAATGGATTTTGGGATGCCGGTGAGCCTTTTGATGATTGTGGTTTTGACGGTTTGTGTCCGGAAGATGCAGGATACCCAGGCCCAGATGCAGGAGAAGGAGATGGACAATGGTATGGCTATCACATGGAAGGATGTGGATATCCTGATGTTAGAGTTAGAACGGATGAGAGCGGTGTTGCTAGAATTCTTGCAAACCTTCCGAAAGAGCTATGTACATTTGCAGGTCTGTCAGATGTAGGTGATTTTACATTCTGCACTTATAATCAATTTACCGCAACCATTAATGCAACCCTTGCAATCCCTGTTATCACTCCAGGAGACCCTGTGAATATTGAATTATCTAGAACACCGTTTGAGGCAGACGATGATGCCGGGAACTGTTTTGAATGATGACAACACAATTTAATCCACAATTCCAACGAATCGGTGAAATCCTAATTCATTTAGGTAAAATCAGCGATAGTCAGTTACAAGAAGCGCTAGTTGAGCAGAAGAACACAAAAGAAAAACTGGGTTTAATCTTAATAAATAGTGGAGTAATTACAGAGGATGATTTGGTAACTGTGTATTCTATGCAGTTGGGATATAAAAAAGCAGAAAAAGATATGCTTTTTAATGTAGAGCAGGATGCAGCAGCTTTGGTTCCTGAAGAATTTGCAAGACAAAATGTAGTTTTAGCTCTGTCAAAATCAGATTCTTCCATAGTTGTTGCAATGGAAGACCCTGAGGATATTACCTGTATTGATTCCTTGAAACGTCTAACTGGATTAAATCCAGAGATTCTTGTTGCAGGACCTACATCTCTTGAGAAGGCACTGGATGAGGTCTACGGTGAAATTAAAAAAACCGGAGAAGTACAGGAAGTTATTGAAGGAATTAAAGTTATATCCGGTGATGAAGATCATCAGGAAGAAGTTGATCTCTCCCCTGAAAGTGCGGATACTGAAGATGCTCCAATTGTTAAACTAGTAAATATGATTTTGCAAGAATCAATAAAAGAAAGAGCAACGGACGTTCACATTGAACCAATGGATGATAAGGTTATAGTAAGAATTAGGATTGATGGTGTTTTACAAATCATAATGACTCCTCCTATTAGCTCACTCAGCGGACTGGTTACTAGAATAAAAATATTATCTAAACTAAATATCGCTGAGAAACGGTTAACTCAAGATGGTAGATTTACCATTAAAACTACTGAAAAGGAAATTGATGTTCGTGTATCCATTCTGCCGACGGTTTATGGTGAAAAAATTGTCATGAGATTGTTAGATAAGACAGGCTTTGATTTTAATTTAAAATCGCTGGGTTTTGATCCTGATATGTATAAAATTTTCAAAAAGGTAATTTCACAGCCCTATGGCATGGTAATTGTATCTGGCCCAACAGGTAGTGGAAAATCGACATCTCTATATGCATCACTTAAAGAAATAAAATCTGAGGGTATAAATATTACAACTGTGGAAGATCCAGTTGAATATCAACTTGAAGGTATTAGTCAGGTCCAGGTGTTCGAGGATATCGGGTTGACATTTTCCTCCTCTCTTCGTTCAATTTTAAGGCAGGACCCCGATGTACTTTTGATTGGAGAAATACGTGATGCTGAGACCGCTGATATTGCTGTAAAGTTTTCACTAACGGGACATCTTGTCTTTTCTACTGTTCATGCAAATGATGCCTCATCTACCATTACACGTCTCCTAGATATCGGAATCCCTCCTTTCCTCGTAGGTTCATGTGTGAATCTAGTCATGGCACAGCGCTTGGTCAGGCGGTTGTGTAAAGATTGTTGTGAAAAGTATGATCCTTCAGAGCAGGAGCTTTACGTGGTAGGGTTGGATAAAAAACGATTAAGTGGAGAAAAGCTAAGTAAACCGAAGGGATGCAGGAAATGTAGGAATACAGGCTACAAGGGTAGAACTGCAATATTCGAAATAATTCCTATGACTCGCGAAATTCGAAAATTGATTTTTAATAAGTCCAATGAAGATGATATAAGAACGAAAGCTCTGGAACAGGGAATGATCTCTTTGAGAGAGAGTGGACTGAGGAAAGTTCTTGATGGAACCACTTCAATTCAGGAAATAATGAGGTCTACCGTAGAAGACCTTTAATGGCAGTATTTCAATATATAGTAAAGGATGATGGAGGGAATCGAAAAGAAGGCCAGATATCTGCTTCCACTTTAGATAACGCAATCCAGAAACTAACGACTCAGGAGCAGGTTATTATTCGAATAAAGGAACAGGACACCTCCTGGGATTTTCTTGGACCTTTTTTAGATGAAATAAATCTGTCAGTGGAAAAGATGAAACATCGGATTCCCTTGGGAAATCTGGTTTTTTTTACTCGACAATTGGCCACCATGTTTTCTGCGGGGCTGACCCTAGAGAGAGCAATCCATGGATTGGCAGTTGAAGAGAAACATTCCCGCCTGAAAAAAGTGTTAACTAAAGTTGCAGAAAATATTCGAAAGGGTTTGAATTTGTCTGAAGCGTTAAGTCGCCATCCAGGGGTTTTTAGTAATTTATATATTGCCTTGACAAAAGCTGGAGAAGCGAGCGGAAACTTAAATGAAATCCTCGACCAATTAGCAACTTATTTAGAAAATTTAGATGATACCCGCCGTAAGGTTAGGTCCGCTATGACCTATCCAATTTTCATGATGGTCTTCATGATTATGATGGTATCTGCTATGTTTATATGGATCATTCCAAAGTTTTCTGATGTCTATGCTCAACTGGGAGCAAACTTACCCGCTGCCACAAGAACTCTTGTAGGGATGAGCCAATGGATGAGCGCAAATTTTGGTTCAATTTTATTATTTTCATTACTAACATTATTAGGAATATGGCTCATATCAAAAACAAAAAAAGGCGGATTTGTTATTGATTCTATCAAATTGAAATTACCCATATTTGGTTCACTGATTAATCAAGCGATTTTAAATAAATTTTGTAAGACATTTGGGATTCTAATTGGTGCAGGTGTCCCTGTTTTAGATTCCACAAAGTTATTAAGTAAGGTAGTTGATAACCGGGTATTTGAAGAAGCAACCAATGAGGCTTCTAATTATATACGGGAAGGATACAACATCAGCACCGCTCTGAGAAGAACCGAACTATTTCCTCCCATTATGCTTCAACTTGCATCCACAGGTGAAGAAACCGGTGAGCTAGATAGCCTGCTGGATAGAGCTGCAGATTATTATTATAAGCAGGTGACCGCTTTGGTGGAAAGGATGACAACTCTCATTGAGCCTCTGTTAATTTTGGCGGTTGGAGTCGTTATTGCTATTATGGTTGTCATTACCTACCTTCCTGTATTCCACTTAGGAGCTGCTTTACAGTCTGGTCTTTGATGGATTGGTTGGTCTTTGTACCGATATTTATTCTGGGAACGATTCTCGGTAGCTTATTAAATGTATTGATTTATCGCATTCCCGAAGGGCTCTCAATATTTTTTCCGCGATCATTTTGTCCAAACTGTAGGAATACTATCCCATTTTACAGAAACATTCCTGTTCTCACTTATATATTTCAAGTAGGAAAAAGGAACTGTTGTGATGGCAATATTCCTGTTCAATATCCTATAGTTGAATTAATATCTGGTGTGATTTGGGGATGGTCTTTTTCAAATTTTCATTTGCAAGAGGCATTGTTTTTATCGCTACTTATTTCTTTATTGCTAGTTATAGCTTGGATAGATTATCAGCAAATGATCATCCCGTTAAATATGATTTTAGCCAGTGGACTTTTGGTAATCATTGCGATGGGTTTTAAAATTTTACCACTTCAGGAATCAATCATTGGAAGTCTAGTTGGACCTATTTCATTTGGAGGGGTATTGGGTCTGACATATTTAGTTTCAAAACGGCAAGGAATGGGAACTGGAGATATTCAGCTCAGTGCTGTATTAGGGGGGTGGCAGGGATCGATAAATATCATTCTAATTTTTTTTATTGCCAGTATATTAAGTCTATTAAGCTGGTTTTCAATCTCACTTTTCATGGGGTTTGATAAAGACAGAGCATTGCCATTTGCACCTTTTTTGGTTCTATCGTCAATTACTATTTTTCTCTTAGAGTTTTATTTTAGAGTTAATTTTCTTACATTTATAATTAAATAAAAAAGTTTATTTTTTATACCCTAAAAAGAGCTTGAGGTTATTGGTGGCCTGGAGAACATTTTATACCAAAAGAAATAGAATTTAAAAAATATTACTATGAGAAAGATCCTTGAAAATCAGATAAAATATTTTAGGGTTAATTAGTTTTCTGAAGAAATAATTATAACTCCTGTTTGGCTTGTCCTGAGCCAAAAGGATTTCCCAGGTTCCAGTGTATTAACTTGAAAATAAGTTTCATCAAAACCAAAAATAGTCTCCGGAATTATAATATTCCCTGGGTCCCCAATAAAATTTACATCAACTTGATTTGAAATACCTGAGATGAGATTCCAGCCTTCGGTAAGATCAAGTGAAAGCCAATTTACAGGAATACCTTCCAATACTGATACTCCAACAGATTGAAAACGAAGCCAGTATCCTGTACCAGGGATCATTGATTCTGATAGGATATATGATCCATCAAACGAAAAAAGGGTTCCTTCAATGGATTCAGGAAAATGTATATTTGGTGAGCCATCCGTAACAAAGTAAGGTAGCCCTACCAAATTCCAACCTGAATTATGATTAATTTCAATTGTAGTTGTATTGCCAAAATAAATTTCCAAGTGAATATACTGAAGCTCCCAATCAGGTATGTATACCCAGATAATTGAATCTTGAATTGAATAGCTTAATGAAGGAAGAAAATCATTCATTTCACCATGGACATTAATATAATCAATTAAATTTATATCTTCTCCTGTTAGTCCTAAGTAGAAGTTTTGTATTTCCTCTGGGATATGATTTTCAATTGTTAAATTATGCAATTGTTCATTAAATGAAATTGAGTTGTGGAAAATTAATGAATCGCTATTTGAAAATTTGTGTAAATCAAACATTGTATATGAAAAATTCCGTGAACAATGCAGTTGAATAAATTGGTTTTCCTCTATTTTATTTGTTACCTCAGACCAATAAGCCCTTGACGGTTCATCTAAGTTAACTCTCACATCCAGTGGTTCGAAAACTAATTCAAATTGTTCGAGCCAATTACAAGTATGGTTCTCGTCCATTATGCTAAAACCGTGCCCCCCACTTGGACTGGATTCAATCCACATATTTTCATTATATCCTAAAAGCAAATTATATAAATCTTCCGCGTGATAGCGGTGTGGCTCAGAAGCACCAAAATCAAGATAGAGCGGAGTATATTGTAGGTTTAAATGCATGCTTTGGGTAGAATCAGCAAAATATACTGCTGAATTTCGATGATACTCGAATGGTACTTCTTCCGGTGTACCCCCAAACCATTGTATCATACTGTTGTTTCCATCCATTTCATAAAATCGCCTTTCGCAATCTAAGATTCCTGAACCAGAAGCTGTTGCCGCAATCATAGGCCGGTTTGGATCTAGATGGTTATTTGCATAGATTGCACCAGCAGCGCCTCCCATCGAACCACCTACCATATAAATTCGGTTTGAATCAATTAGATAGTTATTTTGAAGCCAAATTATAGCCCATTCTACAAAATCCTGGGCCATCTGGTGATTATAGTTATTTGGTGAGCCTCCGTATGGTGATAAAAAGATCCATCCTCGTAGATTAGCCTCCTCGTCAAATTCCGTAAAATAGCTAGAATTTTCATTACCTCCCCATTGGTGGAATGCAACTAAGAGAGGAACGGGTTCATCACCTAAATAATTAAATGGAATTTGATAAGAAAAAACATCAAGTGTATCTCCATCCACTACGACATATTCTGAATAAATAGTTTGAGCATTGATTATTCCCACACATAAAAGTATAAGGTAACCAATTTTTAAATTTATCAATTTCATATTAAATATTGAATTTGGTTTAAATTAATCGGCTTATCGTCTAAAAATATAGACAATTTGGGAATAATCCGGCACCTAAAATTGTCTAACATATTTGTAATAAAAAAATATAGGTAATTTCATAGTAAAATAGAATTTAACCTTAATGTAACTGTTAAAAGGAAAATAATGAGAAATAAAATATTAATATCAGGGTTTTGCTTGTTCAATCTTTTGGTTGCTCAGTTCACTCTTCAAGAAGAATCTAATAACCAAACAGTTATCCAATTTTATCATAGTGAAGTTAGTTTTGAGTCTCAGGGTGAATATACAAAGCTGATCCCCTCCAAGGGAGGAACCACAGCAGATTATGGCCAACCGGAGCTACCTCTATT
>CEUS01250699.1_pt1 | contig 35390 bp, 40 predicted proteins | sample 427031 | NCBI WGS metagenome assembly CEUS01 (sample SAMEA2622837, study PRJEB7988) | marine metagenome | biome: marine biome (ENVO:00000447); feature: marine epipelagic mixed layer (ENVO:xxxxxxxxx); material: "saline water (ENVO:00002010), including plankton (ENVO:xxxxxxxx)" | depth 140 m | reverse complement strand
ATCCCGGGTAGCTCAGTTGGTAGAGCGGGTGACTGTTAATCACCTTGTCGGGGGTTCGAGTCCCTCCCCGGGAGCCAGATTATTATGAATACAAAAAATAATTTTACTAAATTAATTGGGAATACACCGCTTATAAAATTAGAAAAAGTTTCTAAAATAACTAAATGTAATATTTTAGGTAAAGCAGAATTTTTAAATCCGGGACAATCAGTTAAAGATAGAGCTGCTTTATATATAATAAAAGACGCGATAAAAAAAAATAAATTAAAAAAAAATGGAATAATAGTTGAAGGTACAGCTGGCAACACAGGAATAGGATTAACTTTAGTTGGAAACTCTTTTGGTTTTAAATCCTATATTGTAATGCCTAAAACACAAAGCGAAGAAAAGAAGAATGAACTAAGATCGTATGGTGCAGAGCTCCACTTGGTTCCAGCTGTTCCGTACTCAAATCCAAAAAATTATGTCAGATATTCTGAAACTCTTGCTAATAAAATAAAAATTAAAAATAAAGATAGAAGTGTTTTATGGGCAAATCAATTTGATAATTTGGCAAACTTTCAAGCGCACTATGAAACAACTGGCCCTGAAATTTGGAGAGATACAAAAGGTAAAATTGATGGCTTTATTTGTGCAGTTGGAACAGGAGGCACTATTGCTGGAATAGGTTCGTTTTTGAAAAAGAAAAATAAAAAAATAAAAATTGGATTGGTTGATCCTATGGGTTCCGCGTTACATAATTTTTATACAAACGGAAAACTTGAATCTAGTGGTAGTTCTATTACTGAAGGAATTGGACAAAGTAGAATAACAGAAAATTTAAAAAAAGCGAAAATTGATGAAAGCTTCCAAGCTAATGATAGAGATGCCCTTAATATAGTTTTTGATTTATTAAAAGAAGAAGGCTTAGTAATGGGAGGATCGACAGGAATAAATATAATGGGAGCAATACAATTAGCTAAAAAATTAGGCCCTGGGTCAACCGTGGTCACAATATTGTGCGATTATGGCACAAGATACTTTAGCAAAGTTTATAATAAAAAATTTTTAAAAAGTAAAAAATTACCTATTCCGGATTGGTTAAAATGAGTCAATTAATTGAAATAGATTGGTTAAAAAAAAATCTAAATAATGATGAAATAAAAATTATTGATGGCACTTGGCATATGCCTGGGGCTGGAGTTAATGCTTTTGAAATTTTTAAGGAAAAACATATACCTAATTCAATATTTGTTGACCTTGAATTAATTTCTGATCCAGAATCAAATATTCCGCATATGATGCCAAATGAAGATTATTTTTCAAAGAAAGTTTCGTCTTTTGGAATTAATAACAATGATCATTTAATAATTTACGATATGTACGGAATGTTTTCTGCTGCAAGAATTTGGTTTATGTTTAAAGCATTTGGACACAAAAAAGTTAGTTTATTAAATGGAGGGTTGCCTGCTTGGATTGAAGAAAAAGGAAAACTGTCAAACAATATTAATAAAATAAAGCCATCAAACTATAAAGCAAATCTAAACAGATCATTAATAGCAAGTTATAATGAAGTATTTGACAATATATCTCAAAATTTATATGAAGTAATAGATGCCAGATCTCCTGATCGTTTTTTAGGATCAGGGGAAGAACCAAGACCTGGAATAAAATCAGGGCATATACCTGGAAGTAAAAATATATTTTTTAATAATTTAATTGATCAAGATTCAAAAAAGTTTTTAAAAAAAGAAGAAATAAAAAAAATAATTAAAAATTCAGGAATTGATGAAAAAAAAGATATAATTTGCACATGCGGTTCCGGAGTTACAGCATGTATTTTAAAGTTTGCTATACAATTGATAGATAAAAATAAAAATATAAAAATATATGATGGTTCTTGGTCTGAATGGGGAACTAAAGAGGAAAGTCCTTGTGAAAAAAATTAAAAAAATTACAAATTTAACCTTGGCTGGAAGAAATCCTTTCAAAAATCATGGAATTGTAAATCCACCTATTTATAGAACTTCTACAGTTTTATTCGAAAATACAAAAGAATTAGGTGAAGCAATTAAAAATAGGTTTAATCGAACATATTACGGTAGATACGGAACTCCTACAACTTTTGCATTAGAAGAAGGAATTGCTCAAATTGAGAATGGTTATAAAACTATTGCAACTTCTTCAGGAATGTCTTCAATATCTATATCGTTACTATCATTTTTATCAAAAAATGACCATTGTTTAATATCAGATTGTACTTATTATCCAACAAAAAAATTTGCTTCTAAAATTCTTTCAAAATTTGGTGTGTATGTTGACTTTTATGATCCAAAAAATTTAGATAGTATAAAAAAAAAAATTAACAAAAAAACTAAATTAATTTTTATGGAATCTCCGGCTTCCCTTACTTTCGAAATAGAAGATATTTCTGAAATTATAAAAATAGCAAAAAAAAGAAAAATAATAACAATGATTGATAATAGTTGGGCAACGCCGCTTTATTTTTCACCTATCAAAAAAGGAATAGATATATCAATTCTTGCTGCAACAAAATATATAAGTGGTCATGCAGACACAATGCTTGGTCTTATAACAACAAAAAATGAAAAATTATTCTTAAAAATAAAAGATACAGCAGTTAGTTTGGGAGATTGTCCTGGACCTCAAGAGTGTTACCTTGGATTACGAGGCTTAAGAACCTTGTCAGCAAGATTAGAAAATCATAGATCTAGTGCCTTAAAATTAGCACGATTACTTGAGAATAATGATAAAGTATTAAAAGTACTTCATCCAGCTTTACCAAAAAATGAAAACTACGATCTATACTGCAAATTTTTCTCTGGATCAACAGGTTTATTTTCTTTTATTCTAAAAGAGACATCAAAAATCAAAATTTACAAAATGGTTGATAAATTAAAAATATTCAAACTTGGTTTTAGTTGGGGTGGTTATGAAAGTTTAATTCTTCCAGTATTTCCTAAGAGTGAAAGAAAAATAGCAAAATGGAATGAAAAAGGTGTCCTTTTAAGAATTCATGTGGGATTAGAAGATGTTGATGATTTAATAAACGACTTATTTAATGCATTTAAATTATAACTTTTTTGGTGCGCCCTGGAGGATTCGAACCTCCGACCCTCGGTTTAGAAAACCGATGCTCTATCCAACTGAGCTAAGGGCGCTCATAATTTGAAATTAAAAAAAAACTATTTTAATCTATTATGTTTAAAGTTATCAGAATAACTTTTGATTTTGTACTTTTTTTCTTTTTCATTAATTAAGATATAATCAAGTTTATTTTTTTCAACATAAAGAAGGGCTTGGTCCAAGCTATTAAACCTTAATTGAATTTGTTTATGAGTATTATCAGATTTATGCCAACCCATAAGAGGTTCCTTACCTAAATTATTTTCCTTAGGAAATTCTACAATCCAATACTTAAACTTAGAAAGACCAGATTGAGTAGCAGTTTTTAACGGTTTGTATATTTTTACTTTCATATGTAATGGTCGGGGCGAGAGGATTTGAACCTCCGACATCTTGCTCCCAAAGCAAGCGCGCTACCAGACTGCGCTACGCCCCGTTAATATCTAAAGTATGATTAATATAAATAAATATCAATATTAAAAAATAACAAAACTAATTAATTTTTTAATTTAGAATTAACAGATAAAATATAAATTAGTAAAAAAATAGATATATATAGTTCTATTATTTCACTTGTTCTTATATGAAAAAGACTTGGTATATATTTGCACTGTATATCAACACCAGGTGTGCCATGACAAAGAAATTTATAAGAATTATCTAAAATATAATAAAAGAAACATATAAATGATGAAGGAAAACAATATATTGTTGGGTATAAAATTCTGTATTTATTTTTTAAATTTATATTTATAAATGGACAAATAAGACCTCCGGCTATAACAAATAAAGTTAAAAAGAATCTTGGTTTTTGATCTAACCAACTACTTACGTTATGAAAATTTGTCTCTGATTGATCATTAATTTTTTTAAAAAAATCATTTGTTTCCCACTTGAACCACTGCTGGCCCCAACTAATTTCTTCACCAGAAAAATAAAATAAACCAAGTAAAAAAAAAATAAAAAAAAATAAAATATTTTTACTATACGACTTTTTTTTTAATTTATTTAAAACTGATAAACAAACACATAAAGAAATAAATAAAATTAAAAAGGTAGTGTTTTCAATAATTCCAGTTTCACCTTTAAAATAAGTAATGAAAAAATTTATATCAATAGATTTTGATACAAAAATAATTAAAGATATTAATATTGGAAAAAAAAACCATAAATTAGGATTTAAATCACTTTCTTTTAGAATTTTATTAAATTGAAACATAATTAATTATGAATAATATTGATAATAATTTAAAGAAATAAAAAATAAATGTTAGAAAATAATAAAATATATGTAGCACCTATGATGCAATATACAGATAAGCATGATAGGTATTTTTTAAGATTAATATCAAAAAATGTAATACTTTTTACCGAAATGATACCTACTAATGCAATTATTAATGGAAATCAAAAAAAATTATTAGAATATAATCACAAAGAGCACCCTCTAATACTTCAAGTTGGAGGTAGCGATCCTAAGGAAATAGCAAAATGTGCTAAAATTGCTAAAAACAATTTTGGTTATGACGAGATTAATATTAATGTTGGGTGCCCAAGTAAAAAAGTGGAAAATGGTATGTTTGGAGCTTGTCTAATGAAAGATCCCGATTTAGTTGGTAAATGTGTTAACGAAGTAATAGATAACTGTGATATTCCTATATCTATAAAATGTAGAATTGGTTTAGGTGAAAAGTTTAATTATTCTTTTTTAAAGAAATTTATATCTCTAGTTTCAAGTAAAGGTTGTAATAAATTTTATATTCATGCAAGAAATGCTGTGCTTTCAAAATTTAATCCAAAAAAAAATAGAACCATTCCTCCTTTAAAATATGATTTTGTATATAAAATAAAAAAAGAGTTTCCTAATTTAAAAATTATAATTAATGGTGGAATTAATGATATAGCATCAATAAAAAGTCATCTTAATAAAGTTGATGGTGTTATGATTGGAAGAGAAATTTATAAAAATCCTTTTTTTTTAAAAGAGATAGAAGAAGAAATATTTGGTAATAAAACAAAGACTACAAGAAAAAAAATTTTGGAGAATTTAGTCCCTTACATTGAAAAAGAAATAAAAAGAAATAATACAAGTATACAAAGTATAACAAGACATACTTTTGGTTTATACACAGGCATGAAAGGATCAAAAAATTGGAAAAGATATTTGAATAAAATTAAATTTTTAAAAGGTAATGTTAGAGATATCATTTTAAATGGTGTATCTAATTTAAATGAGTAAGAACTATAAAATAATTGTTTATACATCTAACGATTGCACTTTTTGTAATTCAGCAAAGATCTTATTAAAAAATAAAAAATTAAATTTTAAGGAAATAAACATATCAAAAAATGAAAATTTAAAAAAAGAAATGATAAAAAAAACAAATGGTTTAATGACTGTTCCTCAAATTTTTATTAATTCTCACCATATTGGAGGATTTGAAGAATTAAATAATTTGGAGAATAAAAAAAAATTAGATGACATTATTAACCAATAATTATTTCTCATCTTTGAAAAAAGTAATTTTGAAGAATGAAGAAAAATTAATATATTTTTTCTTAGCTTTAACAATATTTAATAACTTATCCCATTTTATTAGAAAAAATATTTTAGGTGATAGAATTGATTTTTGGGATTTTCATGTCTATTGGTGCACAGCAAATAAATTTATTGATGGTATAAACCCTTATGGAGGAAATGTAATTAAAGAATGTTTATCTCAATTTAATTTTGATTTATATTTTTCTTATCCTCCTATTATTCTAAAATCATTGTCTTTACTTGGTTACTACGATTTAAATACATCTAAAATAATCTGGATTTTAATTATTTTAATTTCTTTTTTTACAATAATTTTTAATTTAAAGAAAATTTATATGCCTAAAAATTTAATTTTTTTTACATTAGTTCTTATTTTTGGTGGTGGGGGTTTAATTTGGAGTGCTTTATTAGCTGGCAATATTTCTGTTATACTCTATGCAATTCTGTCAATAGGAATGTACGCTCTTATTAAAAAAAAACTTATAATTTATTTGTTGTCGGTTTCTATTATATCATTAGCTAAATTTCCTTTTTTCATTTTTTTTCTTCTACCAATTTTCTTATTTGGTTTTAAAGATGCAAAAAAATGTTGTTTTTTCATTTTAATAACAATTTTAATATATTTTTTTCAATTTATTTTTGATAAAGAACTTTTTTTAAGTTTTATAAAAAGTACAGTTACCTACAAAAGTGATGGTTTCTTATTAATTCATGGAACAGGTATTGGAATTCATGGCTTGTTAGATCTTTATCAAAACTCATTATATAATACAACTAATATTGAATTATTTAATCCATCAAGTTTTTTTTCATTTTTTATACACTTGTCTATATCAGGAATTCTTTTTGTGTCTTCTTATTCATTATTTAAAAAAAAGAACTTAAGGATTAAACAAATTAAGTTACTGATATCATTTTTTATAATTATTTTTTTATGTTGTTTTCCAAGAATTTCGCCATATGACTTTTTTATAATTATACCTGCAATTCTTTACATTTTAAAAAACTCAAGGATTAGAAAAATAAGTCATAATTATAATTTTGTTACTAGTTTATTAATAATATCTTTTTTCTCAATTTACGATTCAAAATATCCTGCTTTTTTTATATCTTCTTTTCTAATTTTATGCTTTTATCTTGAAGTAAGAAATAAAGATCCTTTTTATTTAAAAAAAATTTAGTAAAAAATACGTACTTTTAAAATAGTATACAAAGCTCTAAATCCATCTTTCCACGAAATTTTTTTTCCTTCATCAAAAGTCCTACCTTTATAACTAATATTTGTTTCAGAAATTCTTAAATATTTTTTTTTCTTAAGAACCTTTGAAGTAAATTCGAAATCAAACATAAAGTCTTTTTCCTTTAGTGTAATTAAATTCTTTAATATTCTTCTTTTAAAAATTTTATAACAAGCCGCTGTGTCAGAAATTTTATAAAAAAATATAATTGATGTAAAACTTGAAATAATATAATTTGCAATAGCAAATATTTTATAGTGGTAATGATTATTAAAATGAAACCTATTACCAAAAACAACATCATTTCCATTTTCTATTAATTTCAAAAGCTTTGGTATGTCATTTGGATTGTATTCTAAATCTGCGTCTTGAATTAATATAACATCATTTTCTTTTGTATATTTTAGCCCTTCTATTATCGCAGACCCTTTTCCTTCATTTTTTTTTTTTAATATAATTTTCATAATAAAATTATTCTTTTTATTTTTATAATTATTTAATAATTTTTTAGGTTTATCAGATTTAAGCCAATTTTTAGTACCATCTGTAGATGAATCATCAACAATAATTAATTTTATATTTTTTTTTATTTTTAAATTAAAAAGTTTTTTAAGTATTTTGGGAATATAGTTTATCTCATTATATACTGGTATAATTATTGAAAAGTTCATGTTTAAGTTTGGTGACCCCTACGGGACTCGAACCCGTGTTGCAAGAATGAAAATCTTGAGTCCTAACCGCTAGACGAAGGGGTCAAAATTAAATATAAATTTTTTTTAAGCCATTTTTTATCATTAATCAACTAAATAATATCTTTTTCAATAATTGCATCCTCTATAATAGTCTCAAAACTTGTTTTATTTTTCCATATTGATTTTTTAACCTGGCCAACAAAAGAGAATAAACTTTTTTTATAATTTTTTAGAATATTATCACCTAAAGCATTGTCTAACGCATAAAAAATAATAGCTTTAATAGTTTTAATGCCATCGGTAATAAAAAAAGATAAGTGTTTTTTAGATTCACCAACTAAATTGGGTTTTATAATTCTAACATTGCTAAACAAAAACTTTGGTTTAGGGTTGCCTATTCCAAAAGGAGCAATGCTATCAATTGATTCAATTAAATTATCATTTATAGCATTTAAAGATAAAGCTTCGTCAAAAAAAAGGTTATTATTGATTTGATTTATATTTTTATTTTCTTTCACTTTTTTTTCAAAAAAAACTTCAAAAAGATTTAATTTTTTTTCTAATATTGATAATCCAGCTGCCATTTGGTGGCCTCCTCCATTAATTATTATATTACTTTGTTTAGCTTTTAAAATTAATAAACCTAAATCAATTCCTACAACAGATCTTCCAGAACCTTTAAATATTTCTTTATTTTTTGTAAGAATTATAACAGGTTTGTTAAATTTTTCTTTTAATCTACTTGCAACAATGCCTAATACTCCCTCATGCCAATTTTTATCAAAAACAAATAAAGTACTATTATTATTTTTTTTATCTTTCTTAATTTTATCGATTGCCTCGTTATATACTTTTTCTTCAATTAATTTTCTTTGATAATTTAAAGTATTTAATTGTTTTACTAACAATTCAGCTTGATCTTCGTCATTAGAGCTTAATAATTTTTCGCCAATATCAGATTTACCTACACGGCCACCAGCATTAATTCTAGGACCAAAGAAGAATCCCAAATCCTCTTCATCAGGTTTTTTATTCAATTTACTTATATCAGATAAAGTTTTTAACCCTAAATTAGAACGATTAGAAAGAATTTTTAAACCTTGATAGACAAAAGCTCTATTTATATCAATTAATGGTACAACATCGCATACAGTTGCAAGTGCAACTAGATCTAAGAAATCTTGTAAATTAGGTATTTGATTAAATAATTTTCTTTTATTTATTAATTCTTTAATGAAAAATAAATAAATAAATACAATTCCTGCTGTGCATAAAAAACCATATTTAGAATTATCAAATATTGTATTCGGATTAATTAAAATTATTCTATCTGAGTGTTTCTCATTAGATTTATGATGATCAATTATAATTAAATCAATATTGTTTTTATTAATATATGATATCACTTCATGAGAATTAGTTCCGCAATCTAGCATTATTAATAATGAAATTTTTTTTGATTTAATTTCATCTATTGCTTTTTTATTTGGGCCATATCCTTCGGTAATTCTATCAGGTATATATGTAAAAATATCTATATCAAAAAATTTTAGAAATTTTTTTAATAGTACTACTGAAGTAAGTCCATCCACATCATAATCACCTAAAACAGCAATTTTTTCTTTATTATTTATAGCATCTAAAAGTCTGTCACATCCTTTTTCCATGTCGTTAAATATTTTTAAGTTGGGTAAATAAAATTCTATTTTTGGATCTAAGAAATTTTTTATATCATCTATTTCTTTTGATCTAGTAGATAATAAATTTGAAGTAAAATTTGATAAAGAATATTTTTGAGATATGTGTAGTGCAAATCTTAAATCTGCATCTTTTTTAATCCAATTTTTTTTTAATATTGAATTTTTCATATAAAAAGATAATTACTACAACAATTAAGTTTTAAAATTATTTTTTTTAAACTTAATTGAATTATTTTTAGTAGAAATAATTAAAGAATGAGTTAAAAAATTATTTTTTATTTTTTTTATACCATTAAGTAGGTACCCGTTAGTTACACCAGTAGCAACAAAAATAGAATCTTTTTTTATTAAATCTTTTATTTGATATTTTTTTTTTAAATTTTTTACCCCCATTTTATAAGCTCTTTTTTTTTGTTTTTCATTATCAAATATTAATCTACATTGCATTTGACCATTAAGGCACTTGAGGGCAGAAGCTGCAAGTACTCCTTCGGGAGCACCACCTGTGCCAACATAAATATCTATATTAAATTTTTTTATTGCAGTTGAAATTGCACCAAATATATCGCCATCAGGTATCATAAGTTTTTTACATTTCTTTTTTTTAATTAATTTATATATGTGTTTATGTCTTGGTCTATCTAAGAAACAGACAACTAAATCATTTATTTTTTTTTTTTTATAAAATGCTAATTTTTCCAATGTTTCTTCTAGAGGACTATCAAGGTCTAAAAAATTCTTTGGTAGGCCCGGTCCTACAGCAATTTTTTCCATATAAACATCTGGTGCATTTAAAAAACTATTTTTGTCACCTATCGCAATAACAGTTAATGCGTTTTCTTTATTATTTGCTGTTATTTTTGTTCCTTCGAGTGGATCAAGGGCAATGTCAAATTTTAATCCACTATTTCCATTACCAACTTTTTCACCTATGAATAGCATTGGCGCTTTATCTCTTTCACCTTCGCCAATAACTATAGTTCCAGAAAAATCTAGTTTATTTAATTCTTCTCTCATAGATTCTACAGCAGCTTTATCTGCTGAAGTTTCATCTTTTTTTCCAATATAATCATATACTGAAATAGCAGCTAGTTGTGAGACTTTTAATATTTTTGAGTTATAATCAAATAAGTTTTTTTTTTTCACAAAAAGATTTTACATAATTATTTTATACATGTAAAACCTGCATAATTATTGCTTTTTCTTTTACAAAATTACACTTATTTAATTTATTTGCAGCTTTATCAATAGAGCTTTTTTTGCATTTGTGCGAAAGAATTACAACATTAAATATTTTTCTATTTAATTGTTCTTGAAATAAAGATTTTATAGATATATTAAAATTTTTTAAGATTGTTGTAATTGCAGCTATAGCTCCTGGTTTATCATATGTTTTTACTCTTATAAAATAGGAGTTGTCTCCCGAAAAATTGTTTGAAATACTAACTCTTTTTAGATCTTTATAAGTGATCCCATACATATTTTCATTTTCATAGCTAGAAATATTTATTAAGTCAGATATGACAGAAATTGAAGTTGGATCTCCTCCTGCACCTTCTCCAACTAAAATTGTTTTATTTTTTTTATTAGCATCAATTATTATTGCATTTAAGTTTTTATTAACATTCGATAACTCTTTTTCTTTTGAAATAAGAAAAGGTGAGACAATTAGTTTTATTTTTTTTTTTTCTATACAACCAATTCCTAATAATTTTATTCTAAAACCTAATTTATTTGCAAAAAAAATATCTTCTTTAGTTAATTTTTCTATTCCGGAACAAACAGCTTTTTTAATATCTATTTGCTTGTTAAAAGAAATTTCTGACAAGATGATTATTTTATGCAATGTATCCAATCCATTTAAATCATCTTCTGGATTTTGTTCTGCATATCCTAGCTTTTGTGCCTTTTTTAATGAAGTACTAAAATCGTTATTTTCTTCTAGCATATTTGTTAAAATGTAATTTGATGTGCCATTTAAAATTCCTGTAATTTTATTTATCTTTATTCCTTTAAAACTTTTTTTTAATGTTGAAATAACAGGAACTCCTCCAGCAACAGAAGCTTCAAAACCAATTTTAACTTTATTTTCTTCAGCTAATTTTGCTAGTTTATAACCATCGTGGGCTAAAAGAGCTTTGTTTGCTGTTATTAAATTTTTTTTATTTTTTAGTGTTTCATAGCAAATATCTCTTGCTATCCCTTTTGCTCCACCAATAAGCTCTATAACAATATTAACATTCTTTTGCCTAATCATATCTTTGTAGCTATTAAACCACTTGTAATTCTTTAATCTAAAATTTCTAGTTTTTGATTTATTTTTTGCAAATACACCAACAATATTTACTCTTAATCCAGATCTATTTAAAAAAATATTTTTGTTACTCTCAATCAGCTTAATTGTTGAGGACCCAACAGTGCCCAAACCTGCAATAACAATGTTAAGGTTTTTTATCATTAGAAATGAGATTAATATTGAATAAAAATTTCTGCTCTTCTATTAGCTGCTTCTAAACTAGGCATAATTTCAGCATACAAAGGATTTGAATCTGACATAGCTACTAACTCGATTTTTTGGGAATTTAACCCTATTGTTGAAAATTCTTTCATAACTATTCTTGCTCTTTCTAACGAAATATTAAAATTTACTAAAGCATGTTTTGTTAAATCCATATCATAGTTTGTTCTACTACTAGAATGACCAACAATGACAATTTTTTTTCCTTCATTTTGAATAAATAATTCAGCAACTTGTTTTATTTTTGATAAATCTGAACCTGACAAATGGCTTGAACCATGATTAAAGGTTACTCTAGCAACAGGAATTTCTCTTTCCTCTATTTTTTTTTTCTCAATAATTGTTGTTTCTTTAATTGTCGTTTCTTTAATTTCGGCTTTTTTAATTAAATCACTTTCTTTTTTTAGCTGATTTGAATTATTTTCTTGTTTATAACTCATTTTTAATCCCAAAATGTTTTCTATATCTTGAGGTGTGTAATATAAATCATTTTTTTTTATTTTTTCCTCAACTTTAATAACTTCATCTTTTGTTTTTATATTTTTTAAATTTCTTGCTAAATCATGCAATTCTTTTTCTTGTGCAGTTTCTTCAACTTTAAAATTAGGAGCATTTTTTGGTTTAAAACCATCGATTTTTTCTAATTTAGAACTCAGTATATTTCTTATTGAATCATTAGTTTCTTTATTAGATTTTATTAATTTTTGTTTTTTTTGTTTAATCTCTTTTTCTACAGTATTAAATTTAGGCTCTAATTCCGCAACCTCCATTTCTGTTACTGGATCTGATGGGACAGGTTCTAATTGTGTGTTATTTTCAAGATCTTTTATAATTTCCTTTTGTTCATCAAATGATATTGCTTTATCAGGCCTATTAGGAACATTTGCTAAGTTTGGGTATTCCTCTATATTGCTAGATTCTACATCCCCTTGTAATCCTTCATTATTTTTTGAATATTTTTCTTCTTTATCTTCAATAAAAATTCTTTCATCGACTATATTTAGGTCATTTTCTTTTTCATTTTTAGAAACTGCTATTTGTTCTTCTGCTTGTTCGTTGTTTTTTTTAGATTTAGAAAAAAATTTATCATTTACTAAAGAACAATTTACCAGTAAGAAACTAGAACTTAATAATAATACCTTTAATAATTTCATATGAATTAGTTAATTATTTTTATTTAATTTTGCAAGATATTCTTGCGATAATTTATAATATCTTTCAGCTGATTTTATATTAAATTTTATTTCATCATCAGTAAGCTTTCTCAAAAACTTTGCTGGTTTTCCTGCCCATAATTCACCTGATTTAACAATTTTTTTTTGTGTTAATAATGAACCGGCTGCTAGCATTGCTTTTTCTTCTACTACTGCGCCATCCAGAATAGTTGAAGACATTCCTATAAGAGAATTGCTTTCAACTTTACAGTCGTGAATAACGCAATTATGACCTATTGTTACGTTTGAACCAATTTCTGTACCATTTCCATTAGTAGTGCAATGAATCATGGTTAAATCTTGTATATTTGTTTTAGATCCAATTCTAATTTTCTCAACATCTCCTCTTATAACAACATTAAACCAAATATTAGATTTAGATTCAACTTCCACATCTCCAATAACATAGGAGCCAGGGGCTATAAAAACATTTTTTTTAATTTTTGGTTGTTTTTTTCTATATTTAATAAGCATTTCAAATGTAATTATTTAAGAAGGTATATTAAATTACTGTTTATACTATATTTATGGAGCAACAGGATTAAAACTCAAACCTTCATCTTCTTTAAAATTAAAAATTAAATTCATATTTTGTATAGCTTGTCCTGCGGCGCCTTTAATCAAATTGTCAATAACCGATATCATGATTATTCTTCCTTTAATTCTGTCAGGAAAAAAATTAAAAAAACAGTAATTGGTGCCAACAACATCTTTTATTTGAGGAATCTGATTTTTTTTTAACATTTTTAAAAAAGTAAAATTTGTTTTTTCAAACAAACCTCTTAGTTGCTTAAAGCTTCTTCCTTTTTTTAACTTAAAATAGATGTTTGAAGAAATTCCTCTATTAATTGGAATTACATGTGGTGTAAAACTAATTTTTACCTTTTTTTTATTACTAAAATTTGATATGCACTTTTCAATTTCATTTAAATGTTTGTGATTTCCTATCTTGTAGGGTTTTATAGAATTGCTAACTTCGCTAAATAAGTTTTCAGTAACACTTTGTTTTCCAGCACCAGAAATTCCAGATTTTGAATCTATAACAATATCACTTAAATCTACAAAATCTTTTTTTAATAATGTTATTAAAGGAGATAGTATAGACGTAGGATAACAACCAGGGTTAGATATTTTTACTTCTTTTGTCTTATCTTTTCTTAAATTAAAAAAATCCTTTTGATGATCAGCTATACCATAAACCCATTCATGGTTAGTTAAAGAGCTAACTCTAAAATCATTAGATAAATCAATTACGGAAATATTTTTAGGTATTTTTTTTATAATTTTTTTACTTTCTCCACTTGGAAGACATAAAAAAATCACATCTACGTCTTTCCAGTTTACTTGAGAAAATTTTACTAATTTTGGATAGTTTTTAAAATTTAAGCCTGGGTAATAATCAGAAATATTTTTTCCATATTTAGTTTCAGAAATTAAATACTTAATTTCTGCTTTTTTGTGAAAGTTCAATAATCTAATAAGTTCAATGCCAGTATAACCTGTTGAACCAACAATTGCTGTATTTACTCTAAATTTCATTATTTTAATAATTACCTAAAATTTATTCAGATATAAGCTTATTTTAAAAAATTTTAAGGAATAATTTTAACGTTTTGAGAATTGGAAGCTTTTTCTTGCTTTTCTTCTCCCATATTTTTTTCTTTCCACTACCCTACTATCTCTTGTAAGAAGTCCATTTTTTTTTAGAGGAGCTCTTAATTTTGGATCATAACTAACTAAAGCTTTTGATATTGCTAATTTTATTGCATTAGCCTGGCCTGTTAAACCTCCGCCTTTTACAGAAATATTTACATTAAAATTATTATTATTAATAATTTCGAAAGGTTTTTTTATAACCATATTTAAAAAAGATCTTAAAAAATAATCTTTTAAATCTTTTTTATTAACTTTTATTTCACCTTTACCATTTGGTATAAGCCAAACTCTAGCAATTGAATTTTTTCTTTTCCCCGTTGCGTATAAATTGTTTCTTGGTTTTTTTTCAGTTTTTCCTACAGTGTCCTGATTTATTTCTATCATTTGTTAATTATTAAAATTTAAAACTGAAGGATTGTTAGCAATATGCGGATGTTTGTCATCTGAATATATATATAAATTTTTTAATTGTTCTTTAGATATAGGTCCTTTTTTTAACATTCTTCTAACAGAATTTTTTAAAACTAAGATTGAATTTTTACTGTTTAATATTTCTTTATATGTTTTACTTTTTATTCCTCCAGGATAGCCTGTGTGCCAATAATTTTTTTTATTCATTTTTTTTCCAGTAAGAATTACTTTGTTGGCGTTTATAACAACTATTTTATCTCTAGGACATACATTATCTGAATAAGAAACCTTGTGTTTTCCCATTAATCTAATTGCTAAAAATGAAGATAGTCTACCTAATATCTTATCCTTGGCATCTATTAAATACCAATTATTTGGCTTATTAACAGATAGATCCTCGTTATTTTTTAAATTTTTATTAATCATTTTAATTTTGAGGAGTATGCCATAATTAATCTTTCTGTCAATTATCAATTAGTATAATTAATTTACTTAGTTTGAGACTTAATCCAATTAAAGAATTTTTTATTTGATGATTTTATTGTAAAAGCTATTACGCAAGGGCATTCATAAGGATGATTTTTTTCTAAAAAAAGAACTAACTTCTTAACTTTATTTTTATATGTTTTAAAGCTAATCTCTATTTCTTTTTCATCACAAAACTTGTTGTTCCAAAAGTATAATGAATTTATATTTTTATTTATGTTTACACATGCTGCTAATTTATTTTTTAACACAGATTTTGCAATTTTTTTAGCCTCGTTAAGTTTTGGATAATAAGAATAGACAAGATGTATTGCCATTTATTTCTATATTGAATTTTTTATTTTTTTTAAATCGACTAAAATTTCTTTAAAAATATTTTTATTATTTTTATCGTTATTATCTTTTTTTAAAATTTTATTTTGTGTCAAAACATTCTTTTTGTTTAAAATTGGATTTTTATTTTTTAAGATTTGATTAATAGTTTGATTTCCAAAAATTTTTTGCACACCTTTTATACTAATATGATCCTCGTGCAACAAACTTTTTATATATATGATAAGGTCAATATCAACTTGTCTATAATATCTTCTATTGCCTGACAATTTTAAAGGTTTTAATTGTTTAAATTTATTTTCCCAGAAACGAAGAACATGTTGAGGTAAATTTATATTGCTTGCGACTTGTTTGATTGTATTGAATTTTTTTATTGGTTTCAATTTTAAACTCTTAATTAAATATCATATATAAATATATGATAATAGCAACTATTTTATCTTGAGTTTATTTTCTTTTTTAAAATTTTAGAAGCTATAAATGAAATAGTGTTTCTTGATGATATGGTGTGCTCAACGCCTGTTTTAGGGTTTCTTCCAATTCTTTCTTTTTTATATCTTAATTTAAGAGTCCCAAAAGAAGAAATTTTTAATATTTTTTTTTCAATTAGTGATTTCACAATTTCATTAATAATTGTATCTACAAAATAAGAGGATTCAGAACGCGAAATACCTATCTCTTTTTTAACTACATTTGCAATGTCTACTCTAGTTAAACTTTTATCTGACATGATAAGTTATCTTACTAATATTTTAAAATAGAGCAACCCCAAGTTAATCCACCACCAATGGCTTCTAAAACAACTATCTGACCTCTTTTGATAATTTTTTTTGATAAAGCATAATCCAATGTCAATGGTATTGAGGCTGATGATGTATTAGCATATCTATCTATTGTAATCAAAATCTTTTCCCTAGGTATTCCAAGTTTGTTAGCTGTCATATCCATTATTCTTTTATTTGCTTGATGAGGTATTATCCAATCAATTTGATCTTTAACTAAATTATTTTTTTTTAAACTTAGTTCAATACAATTTGATAATTTTTCTACCGCGTGTCTAAAAACTTCTTTTCCCTTCATTTTGACATGTCCTGATTTTTGATTAGATGATACACCTCCGTTTACATAAAGTAGATCATAAAATCTACCATCTGAGTACAACTCAGTAGATATTATTCCAGAATTTTTTTTTTTATTATCGCTAAGAACAATTGCTCCAGCTCCATCTCCAAACAGAACGCAAGTGGATCTATCATTCCAATCTAGAATTCTTGAAAAAATTTCTGAACCTATAACTAGTACATTCTTTGCTTGTTTATTTGATATATAATTATCTGCTATTGAAATTGCATAAATAAATCCCGAGCATGCCGCTTGAACATCAAAAGCAAATCCTTTTTTTAACCCTAATTTAGCTTGTATTTTTGTTGCTGTTGAAGGAAAAGTGTGATCTGGAGTTGAAGTTGCTACAATAATTAAGTCTATATCAGAAATTTTAATCTTTGAATTTTTAATAGCTTTCCTTGCAGCCTGAAATCCTAAATCAGAATTTAATTGATTTTTACTAGCTATATATCTTTGTTTTATACCTGTCCTAGTTTTTATCCATTCATCACTTGTGTCTATTTTCTTTGACAAGTCATTATTTGTTACAATTTTTTTTGGCAAATAACTTCCGCAGCCTAAAATACAACTAGAAAATTTTATTCTTTTATTTGAATATTTTTTTTGCATCTAAAATTATTTTCTCATTAAAATTATTTTCACACATTTCATAAGCAACGGATAAAGCGCTTGAGAATCCGTTGGCATCAGATCTACCATGGCTTTTAACAACTATTCCATTTAAACCTAAAAACATTGCGCCATTATATTTTGCAGGTTGTACCCTATTCCATAAAGATTTTAGCACGGGTAAAGAAATTAGAAATGCAAATTTAGAGTATAAATTATCCTTAAATGAATTTTTTAAATACTCAGTATATAATTCAGATACCCCTTCTGCTGTTTTTAAAGCAATATTTCCTGTAAAACCATCTGTGACAACAACATCTACTAATCCTGTCGTAATATCATTTCCTTCCACAAAACCATAAAAATCGATGTTCTTTTCTTCTTTTAATCTTTTAGCTGCTTTTTGAACTTGATTATTTCCTTTGAGAATCTCAGAACCTACATTTAACAATCCTATCTTTGGTTTATTTATTCCAAGTACAGTTTTAGAAAAAATTTTACCCATAATAGCAAAATCAATCATATTTTTTATCTCACATTCAATATTTGCACCTAAATCCAACATAACTATTTCTGACTTTTTTGTTGGAAACATACTAGCTATTGCTGGTCTGCTAATACCATTTATAGTTTTCATTAAAATCATTGAAATAACCATTAGGGCACCCGTATTACCACTACTAACTACAGCATTTGTATGTCCTGAATTTACAGAAGCTATAGCTTTAAACATGCTTGAGTTTTTAAATTTTCTAAGTGCATCAATAGGTTTTATATCATTTGTTATAATCTGATTAGTATTAACAATTGAATCCGTCTGATTAATCAATTTCTTTTTTTCTATCAAAGGTAATATCTTTTTTTTATCACCAAAAAAAGCAAACTTTGCTTTAGGATTTTTTTTCGAGAATAAAAAAGCTCCGTTAATGCAAGAATCTGGAGCGAAATCGCCTCCCATAGCATCTATGGCTATTATAATTTCTTTCTGTTTATTCACAGATCATTTCTAAATAAAGATCTACTTAGTTGGGTTAATAATTTTCTTTCCTTTATATTCACCAGTTGTTTTATCTATATGATGAGGTCTTCTAAGTTCTCCCGATTTTTTATCTTCTACATATTTTATAGTTGATAATTTTTTTCTTAAATGCGATGAACGCATTTTAGATTTAGATTTAGAGGTTTTTTTTTTTGGTACAGCCATATTAATTTAAAAAAGATTTAAAACTCATTATCATTTAAAAAATAAAAAAATAAATAAATTATTTAAAAATATCAATTAATTTTTTTAAAAAAATTTTTATTAACAATTACTTTATAGCTTGAAGATGTAATTCTTTTATGTTGAAGCTTAATATAATTGTAAAAATTATTTAAATTATTATTTGCAATTTTACTGCTATAAACAAACTTTTTAATAGGTTTTTTAATATTTATAAATTCAACACTTATTGATTTTTCATACACTTTCATTCTAAAAGAAAAAATCCTTGCTAATGCTTTTACTTTTTTTCCAACAGACAGATCGCCTACACCGACTTCTCTTAGTGAGTAATCTAAATATTCAAATAAGTAATCGTAAATTGCCTGCATTCTTTCCTTACTAAGCTTGTCTTTTTTAAATCTTATATATAACAGAAAAATAAAAATTAATATTATTTCATACCTTGCTTGAAAAGTATTTGGAATTTTATATTTTTTAATAAAAAAATCAGAATATGCAATTTCAATAATATTGTTTAATATATTTTTAGTTTCTTTTATATTATATTTTTTTTTATAAAAAAATTTTTTTAAATTGCTTAATAACATTTCTTTAAATATGAACTATATAAAATTAATTTTAAAAGTTTTATTTACCATAATTTTTTTTCAAATCAACTCATGTGGTCTTAAAGTTGTTGAACGACATGGTCAAATATACGAAAAAGACATAGATTTTAAAGAATTAAAGATAGGAAAAACAACTAAAAATGAAATTATTGAATCTCTTGGTTCTCCATCTACAAAAAGTATTTTTGATGATGGGCAAAACTGGATTTATGTTAGTTCAGAATTTAAAAAATACGTTTTTTTAGAAGGGAAAAATACAGACCAAAAGGTATTAATACTTTCTTTTAATGAAGATACTCTGAAAACTAAAGAAATTTTATCTAAAAATGATATTAATGAAATTCATCATGAAGAAACTATTACTGATAGTAGAGGGAAAAAAGTTAATTGGTTAAAAGAATTTTTCACTAACTTGAACCCGGATCCATACGGAAAAGGTGGTCAAGCTGAATAATAATTTTTAATGTGCTAAAAAACCTAATAATAGCAAGGCTACGATATTTGTAATTTTTATCATTGGGTTTATAGCTGGGCCAGCGGTATCTTTGTAGGGATCACCAACCGTGTCTCCTGTAACAGCAGCTTTATGAGCTTGAGAGCCTTTTCCACCTAAATTTCCATCTTCTATATATTTTTTTGCATTATCCCATGCGCCTCCACCAGCAGTCATTGATATTGCTACAAATAAGCCTGTAACAATAATTCCTAAAAGCATTGCACCAACCGATGCAAGAGCTGATCCTTGATCAGAGACTAATAAAATAATAAAGTATAAAATAATTGGTGACAAAACTGGAAGTAAAGATGGTAATATCATTTCTTTTATTGCAGTTTTAGTTAGCATATCTACACAAGTTCCGTACTCTGGTTTGGTTTTTCCCGACATAATTCCTTTTATACTAGAAAATTGTCTTCTAACTTCTATAACTACAGCTGATCCAGCTCTTCCAACAGCTGTCATTCCCATTGACGCAAAAAGATACGGCAAAAGACCTCCGACTATTAAACCAACTACAACGTATGGGTTTGATAAATTAAAATTAATGTTAGAAGCATTTATTAAATTATTAGCTATAAAATAATCCAAATCAGCAGTATAAGTTGCAAATAATACAAGAGCACCAAGACCCGCTGATCCAATTGCATAACCTTTGGTAATGGCTTTTGTTGTATTTCCTACAGCATCAAGAGCATCTGTAATTTTTCTTACTTTTTTATCTAAATTGGACATTTCTGCTATTCCACCCGCATTATCTGTAACTGGTCCATAAGCATCTAAAGCAACTACCATCCCTGCTAAAGCAAGCATAGATGTGACTGATATTGCAATACCAAACAACCCGGCTAGTTCAAAAGACAAAATTATACCAAAACAAATAATTATTGCTGGTATAGCTGTTGCCTCTAAACTTATGGCTAATCCTTGAATAATATTTGTAGCATGTCCTGTCTCAGAAGATTTGGCAATGCTTTGAACGGGTTTAAAATTTGTTCCGGTATAATATTCAGTAATCCAAATTAAAAGGCTAGTTATAAATAGGCCTGTTATGCCACAATAAAATAAATCTCTACCATTAAAATTTTTATCATTAATTAAAAAATCTTTTTCTAAACCGATAAATAAATCAGTTAAAAACCAAAAACTAATCGCTGATAATATAGCTGTTGCAAAAAAACCTTTATATAGTGCTCCCATTACATTATTAGATTTACCAAGCTTTACAAAAAAAGTTCCTATTATACTAGTAATTATGCAAGCTCCGCCTATTGCCAATGGGTACGACATCATTTGAAATAAAAAATCATTTTGGCTAAAAAAAATTGATGCTAAAACCATAGTTGCAACAACTGTAACAACATAAGTTTCAAATAAATCAGCTGCCATGCCTGCACAATCTCCTACATTATCACCAACATTGTCAGCAATTACAGCAGGGTTTCTTGGATCGTCTTCTGGTATTCCTGCTTCAACTTTGCCAACTAAGTCTGCTCCTACATCGGCTCCTTTAGTAAAAATTCCTCCTCCAAGTCTAGCAAAAATAGAAATTAACGATGCTCCAAAACTTAAACCAACAAGAGGTTCAATTAGTCCTCTTCCATTAATTCCTTTGTATAATAAGAAAGAGTAGTATGCACCAATAGACAGCAAAGCAAGTCCTACAACTAACATTCCTGTTACTGATCCAGCTCTGAAAGCAATACTTAAGCCTTCTGATAATCCTTTTGACGCAGCAGAAGCAGTTCTTACATTTGACCTTACTGATATATGCATTCCAACATATCCTGCCAGGCCTGATAAAACAGCTCCTAATAAAAAACCAAAGGCGACATAAAAACTAAAAAAATAAAAAATTAATAAAAAAATTGCAATTCCTACGTAAGATATTGTTAAATACTGTCTGTTTAAATAAGCATTGGCTCCTTCTTGAATAGCATTAGAAATTTCTTGCATTTTTTTGCTTCCAGCGTCAGAAGCTAAAATACTTTTTGAAGCTATGATACCGTAAATAATTGAAGCTAAACCACAAACAATTGAAAATATAATTGGATCCATAATGTAACAGTTTTAAATAGTTTTTTATAAAAAATCAATTTAAAAATGTTGAAAGCCTAAATTATTAAAAATAATTTCTTTATTATCTTTATCTAAAACTATTAGTTTTTTTTTTTTAATAATATTTCCAATTTTTACCACCTTTATTAAATTCCTTTTTGCAAAATAATTTATTTTCTTTCTATCTTTTTTCTTTGCAGTAAAAATTAATTGATAATCCTCTCCACATGTTAACAAATAACTTATATTAATTTTTTTCAAAATAATTAATTTTTTAGTTTGTTTGCTAAATGGAATGTTTTTTATGTATATTTTTGCACCGCATTTCGAAGATAAAATAATATTATTTAAATCTGCAAGCAATCCATCTGAAATATCAGTTGCTGAATTAGCAAAAAAAATTAATTTTTTTCCAAACTCTACAGGTGGATTAGGTAGTTTATGTTGTTTAATATAAAATGAATTTAAAGTACTGTTTAAGCTTAATTTTTTTAAAAGAATTTTATACCCAATTCCGCTATCTCCTATATTTCCAGTAACATAAATATCATCATTTATTTTTGCTTTAGATCTTCTTACTACTCCTTTTTTTTTATAACCAAATAAAGTTATAGATAAAATTAAAGAACCATTAGTTACAACAGTATCTCCACCAAGAAGTTTTATTTTATATTTTATCTGATCTTGTTTTAAACCTTTAGTAAAAGATTTTATCCAATTTACCTTTTTTTTTTTTTTTAACTTTTTTGGTATGGATAAATTTAAAGTGTAGCCAAAAGGAATAGCGCCCATAGATGACATGTCTGATAAATTAGCTCTTATTAATTTTTTTGCAATTAATGAGGGATTTTCTTCATTCTTTTGAAAATGATCTCCTTCAACAATTGAGTCAGTAGCAACTACTATTTGGTTTTTACTTGGTAACAATCCGGCATCATCATCAAGATTTAAAGATAATTTTTTTGATGATAATGGGTAAAAAAATTTTTTTATTACTTCATATTCATTCATTCTGAAAATCTTTAGAGATTCTATCTAAAATTGAATTAATAAGACCAACCTCTTTATGGTTGAGAAAAGATCCTCCAACTTTATTATATTCAGCAATTGATATTTTGTGAGATAAATTATTAAAATAAATAATCTCACATAATCCAAGCTCAAGAATTACCTTAATTATTGTTTCTAATTTAGAAAAATTTTTTTTTTTTACTGCTTTTTCTAATTTTTTATCTAAATCTTTTTTATTTTTAATAGTTTCATTGACCAATTTAAAAAAAAAGTTTCTATCAGGAATGTTTTTTGTTTCTTTATCATTTAATAAATTTTTTTTTACTATAGAAATATCCGCATCTTTGTTTAAAGATAATTGGTACAATGCTTGGGTTGCTAACACCCTTGACCATGCCCTTGAACCTTTGCTTTTTTTTTTCATTTTTTTTTGGTTAAAAGCATAAGCAACGTTTCTACTGCATGATCTGTACATTTACTCAATTTTTCCTTTGCTTCTTTTAAATTATTTGCATTAAAAATTCCATTTCCAATTGGAGTAATGTTTTCAATGCTAATTCTTTGCAAATTAGTAAAAATAGATGTAGAAATGGCTTCGTGATTAATGGTTTTCCCTTTAATTATACATCCTAATGCTAAATATCCTGTGTATCTAGGTTGGTTATTTAAATTTAATTGGCTAAATTTAGACATTTTTAAGATATTATCCCTAATTTCTTTTTTATTTTTTCCTTCAAAGGTTCCAGTTTGATTTTCAATATCTAAAACATCTTCTTTAATGCTTCTAGCTATTTCAAATGGTATATCAAAAGAGCCAGGGACTCCTGAAAGATCAAATTCAATAGGTCCATGTTTGTTTAATTTTTTTTTTGATATTTCTAGCATTTTAGATGTAATCTCTTCTAAATAATAATTCGAATAAACTATTTTAATTTTATTATTCATTTTATTGGTATTGTGTCAGTTACTTTTAATCCATAACCTTCAAGTCCTACAATAGTTTTTTTATTGTTAGATATTAAAATCATATTTTTAATTCCTAAATCAATAAGAATTTGTGCCCCAACTCCATAATCTCTTAATTGTAAATTCTTTTTTTCATCTGTATTGGATTTTATTCTTTGTGACAAAGTCCATGATCTCGGCTCCCTTATAATTACAATAACTCCATTCTTTTTTTTAGATATCATCTGCATAGATTTTTTTATTTGATTATCAATAAATGATGAGGTTCCTAGTATGTCTGTTAAAAAATTCAATGCGTGAACTCTTACTAAAACCGGTTTTTTTGGATTAATTTTTCCTTTAACTAAAGCAATATGCTCTGCAGGAACAATTTTATTTTTATAAACTATTAAATTAAAATTTCCTCCATGTTTACTTTTTATTTTTGTTTTTAAAGTTCTCTCAATAATTTTTTCTTTTTTTCTTCTATAAGAAATTAAATCTGAAATTGTTGCAACCTTTAGTCTGTGTTTCTTGGAAAATTTAAATAAGTCATCTCTTCTAGCCATTGTTCCATCATCGTTCATAATTTCACAAATTACTCCTGAAGGATTAAGTTTTGCCAAGCTTGCTATGTCAACCGCAGCTTCCGTATGTCCTGCTCTTATTAAAACCCCTCCTTCTTGTGCTCTTAACGGAAAAATGTGTCCAGGTGTAGAAATATCTTTGGAACTAGTTCTTTTATTTATAGCCACTTTAATGGTTTTAGATCTATCGCTTGCTGATATTCCTGTTGAAATACCTTTCTTAGCTTCAATTGATATTGTGAATGCAGTTTTTCTTCTTTGAGTATTGTGTTGAGGCATTAAAGGCAAATTTAATTCTTCTATTCTTTTTCCTGAAAGAGCAAGACAAATTAATCCTCTACCATATTTCGCCATAAAATTTATCTTATCTGAATTTATTTTTTCAGCTGGAACTACTAAATCCCCTTCATTTTCCCTGTTTTCATCATCAACCAAAATAAACATTTTGCCTTTTTTTGCATCTTTTATAATTTCTTCAATTTTTGAAAAATGAGTCATAATTTATTTATATCTATATAATTTGAAACGTATCTTGCTATCATATCCGCTTCTAAGTTTAATAATTCATTTATTCTAATTTTATCAAATGTAGTTGTTTTTAATGTATGCGGAATAATATTGACTCCAAAGACATCTCTATTCACATCATTGATTGTTAATGAAACGCCATTCACTGATATTGATCCTTTAGTGGCAATAAAATTCTTTAATTCAAATGGAAGTTCGATTTTTAATGATAAACTTGAACCCACATATTTTCTTGATATTAATTTAACGCTTTTATCAATATGGCCAAAAACTAAATGTCCTGATATCTCATCTCCTACTTTTAAAGAAGTTTCCAAATTAATAAAAGAACCAGTTTTTAATAAACCTAAATTTGATTTTAACAATGTTTCTTTTGATGCTGTAATAACAAACCAATTATTTTTTTTCTTCTTACCTCTTTTTATAACAGTTAGACATACTCCATTACAACTTATTGAAGAACCAATTTTTAAATTTTTATAATCTATTTTTGTTAAAATAAAAAATTTCATATCTCCATCCTTCTTTATTTTAAAAACTTCACCTATATCTTCAATTATTCCACTAAACATTTTTTTCAAATATTCTTAAAGAGTCATTGCCAATATTTTTAAGTAATGAAAGTTTAAAACTTAAATTTTTAAAATTATTTAGATTTAAATCTTTTTCTACTGAAAGTAATTTTAAATCAACCTTGTTTTTTGATTGAAAATAGTAGATTTTATTTATTAAATTTAATTTAATAAAAGCACTATTTAACCTTGGGCCAGACTCCAATAAAAGATTATTAAAACCCATTTTTGAAATTAATAATACAGCTTTTTCTAAATTAATTTTTTCTACATTTTCATCAAGTATTTTAATAATTAAGCCTGATTTTTTTAGCTTTGAAATCTTTTCTTTATTATTTGTATTTGTTAAAACAAAGGTTTTATTATTTTTTGCAGTTTTGGCAATTTTTGAATTTTCTTTTAATTTTAAACCACTATCTAAAATAAATCTAATAGGAGATAACTTTTGCATTCCAAAATGTCTACAATTCAACAACGGGTCATCTTTTAGAACTGTATTAATACCAGTAATAATAGCATCAAATTTTGCCCTTAAAAAATTTCCATGCTCCCTAGAATCTTTTGAAGTTATCCATTTATTTCTTTTATTTATCATTTTTCCATTTCTACTAATTGCAATTTTTGACGCGATGAAAGGTTTGTTTTTTTTTATTTTATTAAAAAATCCTAAGTTAATTCTTTTTATTTCATTTTTTAACACACCAATAGTAATTTTAATTTTTTTTTTCTTTAATTTTTTTATTCCTTTTCCATTAACTATAGGATTAGGATCTTTTAATCCTATAACAACTCTTTTTATTTTAGATTCTATGATTTTATCTACACAAGGTGCTGTTTTTCCAAAATGTGCACATGGTTCTAAAGTTGTATATAAAGTTGCGCCTAGGTATTTTCTTCCTTTAAGAGCATTTACTTCCGCGTGTGGGGTCCCGCCTGGCTGTGTCCATCCTCTACTTATAATTTGATTATTTTTAACAATGACAGCGCCTACCGATGGATTAGGGTAAGTGTTTCCAACTCCTCTCAAAGAAAGATTTAAAGCGTTCCTCATAAAATATCGATCTTTAGCAGAACTTGGGGGTTCCATATTTTAGATACTTAAATCAATTTGGAATAAATAGGAAATTTTTTGCATAAATCTAAGACTTCACTTTGAACTTTTTTTTCAATTTCAGAATTGTCATGCAAATTATTTTGTAGACCATCTAGAACATCACCAATTAAATTTCCAATTTTTTCAAATTCTTTTTCTTTAAACCCTCTAGTTGTTCCCGCTGGGGTTCCAAGTCTAATGCCAGATGTTATCCATGGTTTTTCAGGATCAAACGGCACTCCGTTTTTATTACAAGTTAGCCCTGCCCTTTCTAAACTTGCTTCCGCATCTTTTCCGGTTAATTTTTTCGGTCTTAAATCGACTAAGGCTAAATGAGTATCTGTTCCTCCTGAAACAATATCTAACCCTCTTTTGATTAAAGTTGAAGCTAATATTTTTGCATTTTTAATTACATCGATAATATAATCCTTAAATTCTGGTTGAAGAGCTTCACCGTAAGCAACTGCTTTAGCGGCGATAACATGCATTAAAGGGCCACCTTGCATTCCTGGAAATACTGCTGAATTAAATTTTTTACCTAGTTCTTCATCGTTAGATAATATCATTCCGCCACGTGGTCCACGTAAAGTTTTATGAGTCGTTGTGGTAACAACGTGCGCGTGTTCTATAGGGTTGGGATATTGTTCACCTGCAACGCATCCTGCAAAGTGTGCCATATCAACTAAAAAATATGCCCCAACTTTATCGGCTATTTCTCTTATTCTTTTGAAATCTATAATTCTTGGGTATGCTGAACCTCCAGCTATTATTATTTTTGCTTTATTCTCTACTGAAAGCTTTTCAATTTGTTCATAATCTAGTAAAGCATCTTCTTTTTTTACTCCGTATTGAACAGCGTTGAACCATTTTCCTGAGACATTAGGAGCTGCTCCATGTGTTAAATGCCCACCAGCATCTAATGACATCCCAACAACTGTATCGTGTGGTTTAACCAAAGCTAGCATTACAGCTTGATTTGCTTGTGAACCTGAATTTGGTTGAACGTTAGCATATTTACAATTAAATATTTTTTTTGCTCTATCTATTGCAAGGTTTTCTACAACATCATAATATTCACATCCTCCATAGTATCTTTTACCTGGATAACCCTCAGCATATTTATTTGTCATAAGAGATCCTTGCGCTTGTATCACTGCCAAAGATGCAATATTTTCTGAAGCTATTAATTCTATTTGATTACTTTGCCTATCATATTCACTTTGAAGAGCCTTTGTAATTTCTGGGTCAATTAATTCAAGATTGTCCTGAAAAAATTTTTTTGATTTTATGTCAGTTTGAATACTCATAATAAAATATATATAAAATTAATCTATTTTTTCTACACGTTTTTTGTGTCTTCCACCATCAAACGATGTATTAATAAATATTTTAAAACAATTTTTAGCTTCGTCTACATCTATTTGTCTGCCTGGAAGAGTTAAAATATTAGCGTTATTATGTGCTCTTGCAAGTTTAGCATCTTCTATGCTTTTACATAGTGCTGCTCTAATGCCTTTATATCTGTTTGCTGTCATAGACATACCAATACCGGATCCGCATATTAGAACTGCAACTTCGCTTTTATTTTCCAAAATATTATTTACAGCCAACTTGGCAAAATCTGGATAATCTACAGAATCCTTTGAATTAGTTCCACAATCTAAAACTTCGAAACCCATATCAATTATTTGTTTCTTTAACTCAATTTTTAAATCGTACCCGGCGTGATCACATGCAATTGTAATTTTCTTTTTTTCCATTACCAAATCTTATATCTTCAATTAAAGATTATAAAAACTTTTTTTTATAATTATTTAAATCGCCCTTTAATTCAGAGGCTAAAAAATACATTCCTATTACATTAGGAAATGCCATTGCAAAAATCATTGCATCAGAAAAATGAATTACACTATCTAATTCAGATGCTGCCCCAAGTATAACAAAAAGACAAAAAACAATTTTATAAAAATTTTCAGCAAAAATACTATTCCCTACTAAATATGTCCATGCTTTCATTCCATAATATGACCAAGTAATAATTGTTGAAAAAGCAAATAAAATAACAGCAAATGATAATACATATGGAAACCAGCTAATATCTTTCTCAAATGCTTTTGAGGTTAATTCTACACCAGAAATACCTGAAGAAGGGTCATAGGCACCAGAGATAATAATTACTAAAGCTGTTAAAGTACATATTATTATAGTGTCAAAAAATGGTTCAAATAAGGAAACAAAACCAACTGACATATGATCATCACTTTTTACTGCTGAATATGCTATCGGGGCTGAACCAATTCCTGCTTCATTAGAAAAGGTTGCTCTCTGGAAACCAACAATAAGGACTCCTAGAACTCCCCCCATTCCTGCTTGTGGAGTAAACGCTAGTGTAAAAATACTAACTATTGCACTAGGTAGCATTTCATAATTTACAAAAATTATTACCAATGCAGCTAAAGAATAAATTCCTCCCATAAACGGAACAACTTTTTCTGTAACTTTAGCAATGCCTTTTATGCCACCAATAATTACAATTCCAACTATAACAGCTAGAAAAAAACCAAATAACCAACCATACCCATAAAAAATACTTGCTTCTCCTCCGGTTGCAGTGAGTAATTGTTTAAATGATTGGTTTGCTTGGAACATATTTCCACCTCCGAAAGAACCAAAGACTGCTGATATAGCAAAAAAAATTGCCAAAAATTTTCCTAGTTTTTTATATCCAATATTTCCTAGGCCAGTGCTTAAATAATACATGGGCCCACCAGAAACTGTTCCATTGCTATTATAGATTCTATATTTCAATCCTAAAGAGCACTCAACAAATTTTGCAGCCATAGCTAAAAACCCTGCAAATATCATCCAAAGAGTTGCGCCTGGCCCGCCTAAAGATACAGCGACTGCTACACCTGCAATATTTCCTAATCCAACCGTACCTGAAAGTGCGGCAGTCAATGCTTGAAAATGTGTTACCTCGCCTTTTGATTTGTCGAATCTCTTTTTAAATTTTCCAGATATAAGATCTATGGAATGTTTAAAACCCCAAATATTTACAAATTTTAAATAAAAACTAAAAAATAAAGCTGCTATAAAAAGCCAAACAACTATTAACTTTATTTGTGCCTCGCCAAATTGAATGCTATAAAAAATTATATTAGAAATTTTTTCTGATATAGGCTCGAATCTTTCATTTATTATATGATCAAGTCTCATTAAATTTTTTTTAATCCTTCATAAATTATTTTGTATGCATAATTTAATTCTCTATTTAAAATACAGTATGGTGGCATAATATAAAGCACATTTCCAAGAGGTCTTAATAACAACCCCTTATTCAAAAAAAAATTTTTTATTTTTTCTGGTATTTTTGCTTTATAGCCATCTCCAAAACCTTTAACATTGAATGCAAGTACAGTACCGCAAGTTCTAATTTTTTCTATAGAATCTAACTTTGATATTTTTTTTGAAAAAATTTTATTTTTTTTTTCAATATCTTTTATTTTTTTAAAAATTTTTTTTGATTTGAATAAATCTAAAGAGGCAATAGAAGCTGCACAGCCCAATGGGTTTGCTGTAAATGAATGCCCGTGAGCCAATGCTTTATCAAAATTATTACCTAAAAAATTATTATATATTTTTTTTGTAGTTATTGTGAGTGATAATGGTAAGAACCCTCCGGTCAAACCTTTTGAAAGGCATATAATATCAGGCTTTGTTTTAATTTTTTTACATGCAAAAATCTCTCCTGTTCTTCCAAAACCTGTCATTACCTCATCATAAATTAAAAGATTATTATATTTTTTTACAATCTTAGAAAGTTTTTGCATAAAAATATTTCTACAAATATTCATTCCTCCTGATCCCTGAATTAATGGTTCTATTATTAAGCCGGCTATATCATTATTCTTTTTAAATTCATTCTCAATTTTTTTTAATATTAAACTTTCCTTTTCCTCTATTTTAGTGTCGCCTTCCCATGTTGATGGATAATCAAATAATTTAATATTAAAAAATAAATCTTTAAAAACTGAAAATAAATCAGAGCCACTTCCTAAACTCATTGCGCCAATAGTATCTCCGTGATATGCATTTTTAAATGCTATAAAAGTTTTTTTCTTCTTGTTTTGATTAAACCAATATTGATAAGCTATTTTCAATGCAACCTCAACAGCAGTTGAACCATTATCTGAAAAAAATACTTTTTTTAAATCTCTTGGCAGAATGTTTGAAATTCTTTTAGCTAATTCAATTGCCGGCTCATGAGTAAAACCTCCAAATATAACCTGTTCCAACTTTTTTGATTGTTTATAAATTGCTTTAGCTATGAAAGGATGACAATGGCCATGAGTATTGACCCACCATGAAGATATTAGATCTATATAAGTTTTGCCTTTATCATCTTTTAACTTAGTCATTTTTCCTGATACAATTTTAATTGGAATTGGAGATATTTTATGCTGAGTAAACGGATGCCAAATATGTTTTTGATCTAGTTTTATTGATTTTGAATTTTTCATATTTTAAAAATATTCATAAATGTTCTTTTAGACAAATTATCAGTTTTCTTTTTGTTTATATTTTTAATAGATGGTATTTTTGCCAAAACTTTTATCTTTCCAAACATCTCAATTGATTTTGCATTATCGTTTCCTTCTTTTCTATTTTTTATATTATTTAAAACCACTCCAAATACTTTTATATTATTTTTTTTTAAAATTTCTAATGTCATAAGCGTATGATTTATAGTTCCTAAAATAGATTTAGATACAACAATTACAGGAAATTTAAATTTTTTTATTAAATCAATAATTAATTTATTTTTATTTAATGGAACAAGTATTCCTCCTGCTCCTTCTACTATCAAAGGCATTTTAGATTCTGGTTTATTTATTTTTTTTATATCTATTAATATTTTTTCATAACTTGCCGCCAAATGTGGAGACAAAGGTTTGTTTAAAAGATATGTTGGTGGATGAAGTCTTTTATTACTAATATCTAAATTTTTAATATATAAAGTATCATTCTCAATAGATTTTCCTGTTTGTATTGGTTTCCAATATTCATAATTATATTTTTTCATTAATATTGAAGAAAAAAATGTTTTTCCAACACCTGTGTCAGAACCAGTAATAAAAAAACCTTTTTTATTCATAATTTAAATTATATTTTTAATTAATTTCAAAGAATTAAATAATTTTTTTATATTTTTTTCACTGTGACAACTAGAAATAGATATTCTCAATCTTGAACTATTAGGTGGAACAGATGGATATCTAATAGGAATAATATAAAAACCATTTTTTTCAAGTTTTTTAGAATATAAAATTGTTTTTTTTGAGTCACCAATAATTATTGGGATTATGTTAGTTTGAGAATTTCCAATATTAAAATTTTCTTTTTTTAACATTTCTCTAAAATTAAAAGAATTTTTAATTAATTTTTTTCTTCTATTTTTCAATTTAGGAATAAGTTTAATTCCGGAATATATTGAAGCTAATAAACTAAAAGGAATTGCAGTAGAATATATAATGCTTGGGCACTTATTTATTAAAAATGATTTTAAATTTTTACTACAAGCAACATATGCTCCAAAACTTCCAAACGCCTTGCTAAATGTACCAGTGACACAGTCTATTTCATTACTATACTTTAATGACAAACCAAAACCATTTTTTCCATAAATACCTGTTGCATGAGCTTCGTCTAAAAACAAAAAAGAATTATATTTTTTTTTTAAATTTACAAGGTTTTCAATATCTGCGAAGTCTCCATCCATACTAAAAACAGACTCTGATAAAATAAATTTAGGATTCTTTTTTAATCTATAGTTTTTTAATAAATGTTCTAGATGATTCATGTCATTATGATGAAATCGAATAAATTTAATTTTATTGCTTTTACAACCCTCATATATACATTGGTGATTTAATTTATCTGAAAATACTATTGGATCTTTTTTAAAGATATTTGAATTAAATATTGAAGATAAAATAGAATAATTAGCTAAATAACCAGTGCTAAATATTATTGCTGACTCAGTTTTCTTATGTTTTGCTAATTCAACCTCAATATTCTCGTGGAAATTGTAGTTACCTGACACCAATCTTGATGAGCCGCTTCCAATACCATATTTATTTATAATTTTTATAGTTTCTTTTTTCATTATTTCATTATTTGATAAGCCTAAATAATCATTTGATGAAAAATTTAATAAGTTCTTGTTGTTGTATTTAATCTTAATAGAGTTAATTCTTTTCAAGACTCTTAATTCCCTATACAAATTCTTTCTTTTTAAGTCTGATAAGGAATTTAAAAAAAGTTGATTAAAATTCATTTTTTTCATTTAATTTCTTTGATTTTTTACAATATATATTCTATTAAACTGTGTAATTTTTTTTATACTTTATTTTAAGTATAAAAAAATTTTTTTGGGATCAAATTTGGGATTATGAATAAAAGATTTACTATTGGAAAATTTCCTCGAACTAGATTAAGAAGAAATAGGCAATCTCCGTGGTGTAGAAATTTAGTTTCTGAAACAAATCTAAGTGTGAATGACCTTATTTTGCCATTATTCATAACTGAAGGAAAAAAAATAACTCAGAATATTAAATCATTGCCATCTGTGCAAAGATATAGCATAGATATGCTTTTAAAAAAAGTTGAGGAAGTGGCCAGTTTTAATATTCCGGCTATTTCCATTTTTCCCTATATTGAAAAAAAATTAAAAACATTTGATGGTAAAGAAGCATTAAACAAAAATAACTTAGTTTGTAGAGCAATAAAAGAAATTAAGAAAAATTTTCCAAATATTGGGCTTATTTGTGATGTGGCATTAGATCCATATACCACTCATGGGCATGATGGAATTTTAAAAAATAATTATGTTGCAAATGACGAAACAGTAGAAATTTTATCCCAACAAGCAATTTATCAAGCTGAAGCTGGAGCCGATATTATAGCTCCATCAGATATGATGGATGGAAGAATAGGTGTTATTAGAGACAGGCTAGATAACGAAGGTTTTAATAATACGATTATATTATCTTACTCGGCGAAGTTTGCCTCAAATTTTTATGGGCCTTTTAGAGATGCGGTTGGATCATCTCTTTCTATAAATAAAAGTGACAAAAAAAACTATCAAATGGATTTTAAGAATTCAGATGAGGCAATTAGGGAAGTTGCAATGGATATAAATGAAGGTGCGGATATGGTAATGATTAAACCTGCGTTACCTTATTTAGATGTAATAACAAAAATAAAACAAAGATTTAACATTCCTATTTTTGCATATCAGGTAAGTGGGGAATATGCAATTCTTAAACTTGGTGAAAAAGAAAAAGTATTAAATTATGAAAAAAGTTTATTTGAAAATTTAATTTCTATAAAACGAGCAGGAGCATCAGCAATTTTTACATATGGAGCAATTGATATAGCAAAAAAAATAAAATGAACAAACCAACAAAAATATACAATAATTTAAATTTTCACAATGCTTTGCCTCGTAACTGTCCTTATTTGCCAGGAAAAAAAGAACATTTATTGTTTACTGATTTAACAAAATTTATAAGTAAAAAAGTATTAGAAAAATTAGTTTCTGAAGGCTTTAGAAGAAGTGAGAATATTTTTTATAAACCTGCATGTAAAAATTGTAATTCCTGTATATCAACACGTGTTGACGTAAATAGTTTTTTATTTTCTAAAAACTTTAAAAGAATTTTAAAAAAAAATAAGGATTTAAAATTAAAAATAGAAAAACCAAAATCAACGATTAATCATTATAAATTATTCAAAAATTATTTAAAGCTAAGACATTCTAAAGGTGATATGGCTGATATGACTTATTTAGATTTTAGAACTATGATTGAAATATCGCCAGTAGATACGAAGATTCTAAATGTTTATAAAAATAATAAAATTTTTGGAATAATGCTTTATGATATTTACAAAGACTCGTATTCAGCTAATTATTCTTTTTTTGAACCAAGAAATAAAGATAGAAGTTTGGGAACATTTCTAATTTTAAAACTAATAGAACAAGCAATAAAAGAAAAAAAAAAATATTTGTATTTAGGGTATTATGTAAAAGAATGTAAAAAAATGTCATACAAAATTAAATTTAAACCAATAGAAGTCCTTAAGAATAAAAATTGGGAATCTCTTTGAAAAAAAATAGAAGAAAATTTATAAAAAAAACTGCAATTTTAACTACAGCAGCTGCTTTAGGCAGTTTGATATCAAAAAAATCAACTGCTAAAAAAAATTATAATTGGAAAATGGTTACAACTTGGCCAAAAAACTTTCCTGGCCTAGGAACTGGAGCAGAAATTTTTGCTAAAATGGTTAGCGAATGTTCTGGTGGCAAAATGAATATTACAGTTTTTGGTGCAGGTGAAATAGTACCAGCTTTTGAAGCTATGGATGCTGTTTCAAGTGGAGCAATCGAAATGGGTCATGGAGGTCCTTATTATTGGAAAGGTAAGGTTGCTGCTTCACAGTATTTATCAGCAATACCATTTGGTTTAACTCCTCAAGAACAAAATTCTTGGTTTGAAAAAGGTGGGGGGCAAGAAATCGCTGATGAAATTTATAAAAAAATGGGATGTAAATTTTT
>CEUS01026741.1_pt1 | contig 35393 bp, 36 predicted proteins | sample 427031 | NCBI WGS metagenome assembly CEUS01 (sample SAMEA2622837, study PRJEB7988) | marine metagenome | biome: marine biome (ENVO:00000447); feature: marine epipelagic mixed layer (ENVO:xxxxxxxxx); material: "saline water (ENVO:00002010), including plankton (ENVO:xxxxxxxx)" | depth 140 m | reverse complement strand
CAGTCTTTCACTACTGAAGCCGCTATAATAAATAATAATTTCTCTCAACTCTATCTAGTTCTAGGAGAAAAAATTGATGAACATTCTTGGGTTATAAGAATTTGGTATAAGCCTATGATAATTTTCATTTGGTTAGGTGGTTTATTTATGGCTATAGGGGGTTTATTATCTTTTATAAATCGGTTTAAAAAAACATCTATAACTAAAATTTCTCTTATTTTTCTTATCTTCTTTGCGTCTTCGGCAGTAAATTCTCAAGAGTTAAATCCTGCTTTAGAAAAAAGGATTCACGATATTAATCTTCAAGTAAGGTGTATGGTTTGTCAAAGCCAAACAATTGATGATTCAGATGCACCATTGGCAAAAGATTTGAGGGCATTGGTAAGGCAAAAAGTAATAGAAGGTCAAACCGATGATCAGATATTTGATTATTTAAGAAGTAAGTATGGAGATTATATTCTAATGAAACCTCGCTTAAAAATGAATACATTTTTTCTTTGGTTTTCTCCAATAGTAATATTAATAATTGGTTTATTAGTCATCTTTAAGTTTTTTAATATTAGATTTAGATCGGATTGAATGAAAATATTAGTAGAAAAATTAATGTGTGAACGTTCTGGAAAAAAGATCTTCGAGGATTTAAGCTTTTCTGTATTAGCTGGTCAAAAGCTTTTAATTAGGGGACCAAATGGATCAGGAAAAACAACATTACTTCGCGCAATAGCAGGTATTTTACCACCTAAATTAGGTTTAATAGAAATAGATAATAGTGAAGAAATTTTTTTATTAGGTCATAATCAAGCTATTAAGGGTGATCTTACTGTTAAGGAGGATTTAGTCTTTTGGGCTAATTTTTATAAAAATAGATATGATGAGAATGTACTGGAAAAAGTTTTTCTTAAAAAAGATTTAAATACTCAATGTAAATATCTGTCTCAAGGACAAAGACAAAAATTGTCTTTAACGCGATTATTTTGTTCGAATAAAAAAATTTGGCTTCTTGATGAACCTTTTTCTTTTTTAGACTTAAAGACCTCCGAAAGTCTCATTAATGAAATAGATTATCATTGTATGGATGGTGGCATAGCTATTATTGTTTCTCACCAAAAATTAACAAAAGAACCTGATTTATTTTTAGATTTAGGATCAATTGATGCGAATTTTTAACCTATTGTTATTAAAGGAGTTAAAAAAGGCTTTTTCTTTTAGGGCAAATTATATTTTTTGCTTAATGTTTTATTCTTCTATTCTTTTTTTGGTATCAATTGGTGTTTCAGGACAAAGAGAAATATTAACTAATATAGCTCCAGGGATTATTTGGGTATCAGTTATACTAGTATGCTTTCTTTCTTTTGAGGATGTTTATCACGAGGATTATAATGACGGGACCTTAGATCTTTATCTTGTAGAAAATATTACTTTATACAGCTTCTCATTACTAAAAAGTTTTTCTCATTGGTTCTCCAATTGTTTGCCAATTATTATTTTGACACCTCTTTTAGGGATTTTTATTAATCTTAATGAGGAGATTATTTTACCTATACTAGTTACGCTATTAGTTGGAACTCCTGCGTTAAGTTTTATAGGCTGTATGGGCGCAAGCTTAACATTATCCATTAAATGGCATGGTTTAATTATGCCGATAATTATTCTTCCTTTGTTTATACCTGTTTTAATATTTGGCTCGGGAGCCATATCAACTATTTTATTTAGTGGTTTAGAAGAACTTTACTTTAGGCAGGTAGCAATCTTATCTGGGATTAGTGGTCTGTCAGTTGTTTTCTGTCCTTTAATTTCATCTTATATTATAAGAACGAATTACGAATAATTTTTATTCTTCATCAGGTATAAATTTTAAAGCTAATCCGTTTATACAATATCTGAGACCGGTAGGTTTAGGGCCATCATTAAAAACATGCCCTAAATGTTCACCAGATTTTGAAACAACTTCTGTCCTTACCATTCCATGAGATCGATCTTCTTTAAGAATTATATTATCAAGATTTGCATCGTAAAAACTTGGCCATCCAGTTCCTGATTCAAATTTATGCTCTGATTTGAAAACAGGCAGTTCTTTATCAGCTGTTACATAAACACCAGACCTTTTCTCATTAAGTAATTCACTTGTTCCAGGAACCTCAGTTCCGCAAGAATATAAAATTTCTTTCTGCTCTTCAGTTATTTTGTCGTTCATAATCTCTCTCAATAAAGTTATATTTTAATAACTTTACATTGATAAGTAAAATGGGCATTTTAAATAATATATATTTTTAGGAGAGGTGGCCGAGTGGTCGAAGGCGCTCCCCTGCTAAGGGAGTATGCGGGCAACCGTATCGAGGGTTCGAATCCCTCTCTCTCCGCCATCGGGAGGTAGAATTGAAGTTTTTAATAGTATTTATTTTTTTGTTGTTGGTAAGTTGTTCTGATTCTTCTCAGGAAGTTAAGGATTATAAAATAAAGGATTCATCTGAATATGTTCAGAGTAAAGATTACAATGTTGATAGAAATGTTTATTTTGGAGATACGCATGTTCATACAAAATATTCTTTTGATGCATTTATATTTGGCACAACAAATTCACCCGATGATGCTTATAAATATGCTAAAGGTGGAACTATCCAACATCCTTTAGGGTTTGATATGACATTAAGAGAGCCCTTAGATTTTTATGCTGTTACTGATCATGGTTTTTTTATGGGAATGATGGATGGTTGGGCTAACCCCAATTCAAGAGCAGGAAAACATCCGGCTGCTAAGCCTTTTCACAATTTAAACAGAAAGGAAAATCTAACAGTTGAAAGCGGCCTGGAAAGAATAACTTTTTTTAGAGATCAAGTAAGAAGCGGAGCTGGGGCACAATTAGGAGGTTGGTTTTCCTTATTAAAGGCTTATTTAACTAATAATAATTCTTTAGCTGTAGATGCCTTTGATTATGAAACCCATAAATCAGCTTGGTCTGATGTTGCAAGAGCAGCGGAAGAACATAATGATCCTGGTAAATTTACTACTTTTATAGCATATGAATATACCGCCTCAACTAACATAGACAATGAAAACCTTCATAGAAATGTGATTTTTAGAACTTCGAAAGCCCCTGTTAGACCATATTCAAGAATTGATTCTCTGAATCCTGAGGATTTATGGAATACTATGGATAAATGGAGAGAAAAGGGAATAGATTCGCTCGCAATACCTCACAACAGTAATGGTTCCAATGGTCGTATGTTTGAGATGCACAAATCAAATGGTGAGGCTATAGATAAGGAGTATTCATCCCAGAGAATGAGAAATGAACCTATTGTTGAAGTTACCCAAGTTAAAGGAACTTCTGATACGCATCCCATTTTATCACCAAACGATGAATGGGCAGATTTTGAAATAATGAACTCAAGAGTAGGTAGTGTACCACCAACATACAGTGGACCAGATGGAAGTTATGTAAGAGATGCGCTTTTAAAAGGTTTAACGCTTGAACAATTAGATAGAGGAAACCCCTATACTTTTGGTTTAATTGGTTCTAGCGATACCCATACGGCAGCTTCTTCATTCGATGAAAGTAATTATTTTTCAAAGGTAGGGATTTTAGATGGAATTCCACAAGGACGTGGTTCAGTAGGCCTTTCTGAGGAGCAATTAGATATTTTTATAAATGTACCGGAAGATCAAAGAATTTTTAGGTATTCGGAAGAACAAGGAGAAAAATATCTTGAAACAGGATTTAGTCAATGGAGTGCTTCTGGGATTGCGGCTGTATGGGCTGAAGAAAACACAAGAGAGTCAATTTTTTCTTCCTTTAAAAGAAAAGAAACTTATGCAACAACCGGAAACAGAATTCTTCTAAGATTTTTTGGTGGTTTTAACTTAAGTGAAATGGACATAAATTCTTCTTCTCTCATTGGTGAATTATACGATAGGGGGGTCCCGATGGGAGGTAATCTCATTAATTCCAATGATGATATACCTAATTTTATTGTCTGGGCAAAAAAAGCTAGTAATGGGGCAAATCTTCAAAGGGTACAAATTATAAAAGGCTGGGTTGACAAATGGTCATCAGAACCTTCCGAAAAAGTTTATGATGTTATTTGTTCAGATGGTTTGCAGGTTGATCCAGCAACAAATAGATGTCCAGATAATGGCGCTAAAGTTAATATAAGTAATTGTTCTATTACAGATAATGTAGGAAGTGAAGAGTTAAAAATTTTGTGGTCTGATCCGGAATTTGATCCTGAGGTAAAGGCTTTTTATTATGTAAGGGTTTTAGAAAATCCTACTTGTAGATGGTCAACATGGGACGCTATTCGAGCTGGATCGAGTCCAAGACCAGAATTAAAACCAACTATCCAAGAAAGAGCTTGGTCTTCTCCTATTTGGTATATTCCATCAAAGTAAAGTGAGAAAAAGACTTCTAATATTTTTTGGTGTTTTGCTAGGATGTATTGTTCTCTTTTTCGGAATAAACCTATCTGATAAGGATACAATTTATATATCTGATTCAGAGGTTATTAATCTTTTAACTATTTGGGAAAATCAGACTGGAAGAGCTCCAAATACAAATGAAATAAAAATGATTGTTGACAGTTTAATTGAAGAAGAAATTTTATATAGGGAATCTTTAAAACTAGGTTTAGACAAAAATGATAAAATAATTAAACGAAGATTAATTCAAAAGCTTGAATTTTTTAAAGAAGGAGAATTTATAGAAAATTTTGACGAAAAGGATTTGATAGATTTTTATCAGGAAAATTTAGATCTTTATAAAAAGAACAAAGGATATTCGTTTCAGCATATTTTTTTATCTAAATCAGAAGATAACGGCGAAAGAATTAATCTAATATTAAAGAATTTAAGGGGCAATCTTGATAATTCATATGGCGATCCTTTTATTCTTGGTAATAGTTTTGTAGAAAGAAATTTTTTAGAAATAGATTCGGATTTCGGAAAAGGGTTTTCAAGTAATTTTGATACTATTGTAAAAAACAAATGGTCCGGACCTTTTGAATCTATATATGGAGATCATTTAATATTCATCCTAGAAGTTTTTCCAGAAGAGATTTTACCATTTGAAGAAGTTAAACAATCTGTGATTAAGAATTATAATAATAGTTTAAAAGAAGAAGCAATGAAGAGGTATATTTATTCTGTTAAAAATAAATATGATGTTATCATTGGAGAATATAGGTAATATTCTTTATATAGAAATAGTAATTAATTTTGGTGGGTATCTATGTTTAAAGGATCAATCGTAGCTTTAGTAACGCCTTTTAAGAATGACGAAATAGACGAAAAAGCATTAAGAAAACTAGTTGAATGGCATATTTCTGAAGGTACTAATGGTATTGTGCCTGTTGGTACAACTGGTGAAAGCCCTACTTTAGATCATCCTGAACATGAGAAAGTCGTAGAAATAGTAATAGATCAATGTAACAAAAGGATTCCAGTAATTGCAGGAACAGGATCTAATTCAACAAGAGAGGCAATTAATCTTTTAAAACATGCTGAAAATGCAGGAGCAGATGCTGCTCTAGTAGTTACCCCATATTACAATAAACCTACACCTGAGGGCATTTATGCCCATTATCAGGCTTTAGATAAAGCTTCATCGGGATTACCAATTATAGTTTACAATATTCCTTCTAGATCAGTTATAGATATTCAGCCTCATTTAATGGGAGAAATATCCAAGATAGATTCAGTTATAGGGGTTAAGGATGCGACAAGCGAAATTTCTAGGGTTAAAAGTCATAATGATCTTTGTGTTGATGGCTTTCTTCAATTATCTGGAGAAGATGAAACAATCTATGAATATATGAAAAGTGGTGGACATGGATGTATTTCTGTTACGGCAAATATATTTCCAAAGATTTGTTCGGAAATGCACCAATCTTTTTTAGCGGGGAATTTTGAAGAAGCAAAGAAGTTAAATGATATTTTAATGCCATTTCATAAAGCTCTATTCATTGAAACAAGCCCTTCACCAGTAAAATATGTTCTAAGTAGAATGAAACTAATTGATTACGAATTAAGGTTACCGCTTGTTAAAATTAGAAATGAAACAAGAGAACTATTAGATAAATTAATTAATGATCTTGAGCTAATTTAATGTCTTCTAAATCAGGAGGAAGAAAGAAATCTCAAAACGGCAAAACTATTATTGCAGATAATAGAAAGGCCACTTTTTTATATGAAATAGACGATCTTTTTGAGGCAGGAATAGTCTTAACTGGTTCAGAGATTAAAAGCATAAGGCAAAACAAAATTAACATTAAAGAATCTTATGCAAGTGCAGAAGAGGGAGAAATATTCCTGATTAATTCTAATATTCCAAGATATCAAAATTCTAATTCCATTAATTATAATCCTAAAAGAAAAAGAAAGTTATTGTTAAACAAAAAAGAGATAAATAAGCTTTTTGCATCAACACAAAAAAAGGGCATGTCAATTGTACCTACAAAAATGTACTTCAATAAAAAAGGATTAGCAAAAATTGAAATAGGGTTGGGCAAAGGTAGAAAAATGCATGATAAAAGAGAGGTTAAGAAGACAAGAGACTGGGAAAGACAAAAATCACGTTTATTAAAGAACAAATAATTTTTTTAAATTAATTTTTTTGCCTTTATAAAAATATCATCAAACATTTTATTTGTAAGCCTACCTGTATTAGTATTATATCTAGAACAGTGATAACTATCAATTAATGTATAATTTTCAAGATAATGCTCTTTACTATGTGAAAAAGGAAACTTGTTTTGTTTAAGATTATGAATTGAAATAATACTTCTATGAGCAATATGTCCAAGTGCAATAATAACCTTTAAATTTTTATGATTAATAATGGTATTTAATAAATATGATTTACAATTATTTATTTCTTCTGCGGACGGTTTGTTTTTTGGAGGCACGCATCTTACTGAATTTGTAATAGTACAATTCCTTAATTTTAGACCATCGTTTTTATTTGCCTTATATTTTCCATTTGATAAACCAAATTTTTCTAATGTTTCATAAAGTAAATCACCTGCAAAATCTCCAGTAAAAGGCCTTCCTGTCTTATTGGCCCCTTTTAAACCTGGAGCTAGACCAACGATCATTATTTCTGAAGTTACATCACCAAAATTAGGTACTGGTTCGTTAAACCATTTAGGGTAATTAATTTTGTTATTTTTCCTAAATTTGAACAATCGATTACATTGAGAGCAATTTTTTTTTGGTTCTGTTAAATTTTGCATAAATAATTTATATTATTTAATTAGGAATAATTATATTAAATAATATTTACTAAAAACTTGAATTTAGAGTTCTTTAATGATTAATAGGTTTTTTTAGGGATAAAATTATGGCAAGAGTCACAGTAGAAGATTGTGTAGATAAAGTAGAGAGCAGATTCGATCTGGTTCTTTATTCTGCTTTTAGATCAAGAGAGATGGCTGAAGGAGCAGAGCTACAAGTTGAAAGAGAGAACGATAAGAATCCTGTTGTTGCTTTAAGAGAAATTGCTGAAAATAAATTGAAATCTGCGGATCTGGAAGAAGATTTAATTGAAAGCCTTCAAACACAAATTGATGTTGATGAAGCAGATGAAGATTATATTCCTTTAATACCCCAAGAAAATGATTCATTAGGTACAAGTGCCGAAGATAATGATGATTCTGAAAAAGAATCTGAAGAACCTGAACAAAAACAAATGACTGAAGAAGAGTTGTTAAAGGCTATTGAAGATAATCTTAATGATAAGAAAAATACAAGGCGTTCGTTTTAATATAGGAAGATTTGATGCGTGAAAACGATTTGGTTGATCGCATAACTTCATACAATCCAAAGGTTGATACTAGGGAAATAAAAAAAGCATTTCAATTTGGAATGCTTATGCACGGAGACCAATTAAGGGAATCTGGAGATCCTTATTTTTCTCATCCTATTGAAGTAGCTAACATTCTTGCGGAATTAAACTTGGACACCTCATCAGTTGTATGTGCTCTTTTGCATGATACAATAGAAGATACAAAGGCAACTATTAAAGATATTAAAGATAATTTTGGTAAAGAAATTGCAAAACTCGTTGATGGCGTAACCAAATTAAACGAGCTTGAAAGCAAACCAGATCAATCAAAAGCAGCAGAAGATTTTAGAAAGTTAATTCTTGCTAGTTCTTCGGATATAAGAGTTTTGCTCATTAAAATTGCAGACAGATTACATAATATGAGAACTCTTAAGTATTTAAAGAATAAAAATAGAAGAAAAAGAATTGCTACTGAAACACTTGAAATTTATGCGCCACTAGCAGCAAGAATAGGTATGCATGAAATGCGCGAGGAATTGGAAGATCTAGCATTTTCTGAAACCGAACCAGAAATTCGTTCAATTCTTTTTGAAAGAATTAAAGTTTCAAAAAAGAAAAATAATAAGATTGTAAAAGAAATTACAGATAAGATTTCTAAAATACTTAAATTAAATAATGTTAAGGCTCTTGTTTCCGGAAGAGAAAAATCTATTTATTCTGTCTGGCAAAAGTTAGAAAATAAGAACAAGTCTTTAGAACAATTATCTGATCTTTTTGGTTTTAGAATTTATGTTGACGAGTTGGTTGATTGTTATTCAGTTCTTGGTGTTTTACATCAAAACTGGCAAGCAGTTCCTGGTTTATTTAAAGATTATATATCTACTCCTAAAAAGAATGGTTATCAGTCAATTCATACAACTTTAGTTGGACCTAGTAATCATAGGGTGGAAATCCAAATTAGAACAAAAGAAATGCATGAAATTAATGAGAGAGGAGTTGCGGCTCATTGGGCCTATAAAGATAAAAAATCTATAAATGAAAAGGATTTAAATTCTATATCTTGGATGGCTGATTTAATTGATATCTTGCAAAGAGACGGGGCTACGGACGAGTTTCTTGAAAACACCAGATTAGAACTTTCTCATGATCAAGTATATTGCTTTACCCCTAAAGGAAGACTCATCGCATTGCCTCAAGATTCTACTGCATTAGATTTTGCTTTTGCTTTGCATACTGATTTAGGTCTTTTTTGTTCAGGAGTTAAAATAAATGGTGAAATAAAACCAAGAAGAACAAAACTTAATAATGGTGATGAAGTAGAAATAATTAAATCTAAAACTCCCGTTCCCCTTGAATCATACGAAGATTTAGTCACAACCGGAAGATCAAAATCTTCTATTAGAAAGGCTATAAAGGAAAATAAGATAAAAAATCAAAGGCTATTAGGAAAAGAAATCATTAAAAGTGTATTTTCATCTCATAGAAAAAAGCCCACCAGAGATGTTTTGGAAAGATCATTTGGCCCATTAAATGTTAAATCTTTAGTTGAACTATATCAATTGGTTGGATCCGGGAAATCATCAGGTTCTGAAGTTTATGATCATGTTTTCCCAAATACGAAAAGAAAGACTAAAAGAAAAAGATTTTACGGAAAGAACTTATCATTACCTATATCAGGATTATTACCTGATATGACAGTAAGGTTTCAAAAGAATTCTTTTTTAGTTCCAGGAGATAATATTATTGGAATTACATTACCAGGAAAGGGTATAACTATATACCACGCTAAGGATGAGAAATTGCATGATTATGAAAATAATCCTGAAAGATGGCTTAGATTGAATTGGAAAAAGGAAATCGATGTTACTTTTACAGCCCGAATAATGTTAAGTATTATAAATGAAGTTGGTTCGTTAGGCGTTATTAGCGCGGCAATAGCTGATTATGGAGGTAATATTTCTAACTTAATTTTAACTGAAAAAGACACTGATTTTTATAATCTAAGAATAGATATTGATGTAGATGATAAAAAGCATATAGAAAATATTATTAAAAGTTTAAATGGGCTTCCAGAAATTAGTTCTGTTAAAAGGGTAACTCATTAATATGGAAGAAAGTGAGATTATAGAAGAGTTTAAAAAGTGTGGCGCTCTCTTAGAAGGGCACTTTATTTTATCTTCTGGTCTACATTCAACTAAATATTTACAATGCGCTTTAGCTCTTTCAAGACCTAAACTTGCTAAAAAATTAACCCTTGCATTGGGAGAAAAGATTAAAAATCGTTTCAATGAACATATTGATTTTGTAATAGCTCCTGCAATGGGTGGTTTAATCATAGGTCATCAGATAGCAATGTTTTTAGACCTTCCATTTTTATTTCTTGAAAGGGTTGATGGTGAATTTAATTTAAGGAGAGGTTTTTCAATTAAATCTGGATCTAATTGTTTAATGATTGAGGATGTAGTAACTACTGGCCTATCTTCTAAAGAGGCAATAAATGTTGTTAATAGATTAGGCGGAAATGTAATCGGAGAAGCCTCTTTAATTGATAGATCAGGAGGTAATGTTGACATAGGTATAGAATTGTTAAGCTTAGTGACTTTAGATATTCCAACATATGAATCTAATGAAATTCCTGATGACCTGAAATTAATTCCCGCAGAAAAACCAGGAAGTAGAAACTTATAATTTATGCGTTATAGTAAATTAAAAAATATTAACTTCTCAAAATTAATTAAAATATCAGATACCCCTCACTCAATATCCTTAGGTTTTGCTATTGGTGTTTTCTCAGCTTTTACCCCCTTAATAGGGCTTCATATAGTAATAGCAATATTCTTTTCATGGTTAGTAAATGCAAATTATCTTTCTTCAGTCGTAGGAACCTTTGTTGGCACACCAATTACTTATCCGTTTATGTGGATTTCATCAATTTTAATAGGAAATATGTTTATTTTAGTTGATGAATTTAATAAGGACTTATTTGAAAACATTTCATTTTATTCCTGGGATTTTTTTCTTTTAATAAAGCCTTTCATATGGTCATTTATTATTGGAAGTACTGTTCTTGGATTAATTTCATCATTTTTATCGTATTTTCTTTTAAAAAAATTAGTTATTTTATATAGAAAGAAAAAATTAAGAATAAAGAAAGTTATTAAATGAAAGATAATATTGATATTAAATTAGGCGTTAATATTGATCATATTGCTACTTTAAGAAACGCTAGAGGTGAAGAATATCCCGATCCTATAAAAGCTTGTAATATATTGCTTAAAGCTGGAGCAGATTCTATAACTGCACACTTAAGAGAAGATCGAAGACATATTAAAGACCAAGATATTAAAAATATTATAATGACTTATCCTGGAAAGTTAAATCTTGAAATGGCTGCAAACGAAGAAATGTTAAACATAGCCATAAATACAAACCCCTTTTCATGCTGTATTGTTCCTGAAAGAAGAGAAGAGTTAACGACTGAAGGTGGTTTAGATGTTATCAATAATTTAGATTATCTAAAGGAAATTAATTTATTGCTTAAGAAAAAAGGTATAAGAACTTCCTTTTTTATTGATCCGGAGAAAGTTCAAGTTGAATCTGCAATAGATTGTGAGGTTGATTGCATTGAGTTCCATGTTGGAAAATTTTGCAAACTTTTTTATGAGAGTAAAAGTAAGTCTGATCTGGAATTTAAGAGATTAGAGGAATTGTGTAATTATGCTCATAATTCAGGTATTGAGGTTCATCTAGGACATGGTCTTGATTATGAAACAACAAAAAAAGTTACAGAAATTAATTGTATTCAGGAAGTAAATATCGGTTTTTTTCTGGTTGCCCAATCAATATTTGATGGACTAGAAAATACAGTTAAAAAAATGAAACAAATTTGTGAAAGAAAGTTTTAATTGGAGAAGCAATTGATAATTGGAATAGGAAACGATTTAATTAATATTGAAAGGATAGAAAGAACATTAAACAAATTTGGAAATCGATTCACAAATAGAGTTTTTACTGAAGTTGAAATTAAAAAATCGGAAAAAAGACTTAAAAGGGCTGCATCTTATGCAAAAAGATTTGCAGCAAAAGAAGCATTAACAAAAGCTTTAGGCACCGGGTTGAGTAATGGTGTTTACTTAAAAGATATAGGCGTTGTAAACAACAAATATGGAAAACCATCAATAAATTTGACCGGTGGCGCTAAAAAAAGGCTAAATAATTTGTTGCCACCAAAACACAAAGCAAAGATAAATTTAACAATAACTGATGATTTTCCTTGGGCTCAAGCATTTATTATTATAGAAGCTATCAGTGAGAATAACTAAGGCTTAACATGATAAAAAAACAAAAAAAGGAAAATTTCTTTGTATCATTGATTTGGATTTTATTATTGGCTCTTGTATTTAGATCATTTATTTTTTCTAGCTATAATATTCCTACAGGTTCAATGATTAATACTCTTAGCATAGGAGATTATATCTTTGCTTCTAAATGGAAATATGGGTATTCAAAACATTCTCTCCCATTTAGTGCGCCATTAATTCCTAAACGGATATTTTCTTCTAATCCTAAAAGGGGTGATGTAGTAATTTTTAAGTTACCTACTGATAATAAGACAGATTATGTTAAACGAGTAATAGGCTTGCCAGGAGACACAGTGCAAATTGTTGGCGGAAAGGTTTTGCTAAATGGAGAAATGTTAGAATATAAATTTATAGGAACTAATATTAATAATAAATTTATCAATAATAGTGACCCTTCTCTTGGGTGTTTAAATCAAGAAGCAAAAACTTATATAGAAAGTTTACCCAGCGGAAAATCTTATGAGGTTTTAGATACATATGACGATTTACCTCAAGATAATACACAAATATATAGAGTTCCAGATAATCATTATTTTATGATGGGAGATAATAGGGATAACTCTCAAGATAGTAGATTTCTTAAAAAAGTTGGTTTTGTACCGCATAAGAATTTAGTTGGGAAAGCGGAAATTAAATTTTTTTCATGGCATTGGAAAAAGTTAGGAAAGAAAAATTGTAACTCTGATGTTAAGTGGGAAAGAGTATTTAAAAGAATTTATTAACAATGAATAAAAAGAAATATAGTCTTGATGGATTGCAAAAAAATATTGGTTACACATTTACTAATATCGAATTACTAGAAGAAGCTCTAACTCATTCAAGTTACAGTGATATTAATAACTTAAATCAAGAAAGATTAGAGTTTTTAGGCGATAGAGTTCTAGGGTTAGTAATTTCAGAGTATTTATTTATTAATTTTATTAATGAAAGAGAAGGCTTTCTTACTAATAAATTTAGATACCTTGTCCAAAATAAGCAATGCACATTAGTCGCAAAGAATATTGAAATTTTGAATTTTCTTAAACTAGGAAATTCTGAAAAGAAAAAAAAAGAAGATTTAAGCGATTCCATTTTGGCAAATACAATTGAGGCATTGTTAGGTGCGATATTTTTAGATAGCGATTATCAAAGTGTAAAAAAAATTATTTTAAACTTATGGAAAGAATTTTTAGCCGATAAGAAAATTTTGAAAGCAGACATAAGTCCAAAAAATATTCTACAAGAACTATTACATGTTAGAAACAAATCTGAGGCTCAATATAAACTTATATCAAAAGAAGGAGAAGATCATGATCCTAACTTTACTGTTAAGGTTAGAGTTAAGAATATAGGAGAGATTAATGGGGAAGGCGGTTCAATTAAGGATGCAGAGGTAGATGCCGCAGAAAGATTCTTGAAAGAGTTTGAAATTGGCTAAAAAAATTAAAACTAACATAGTCGTGAGTATAATAGGGCCCAGTAATTCAGGTAAATCTACATTTTTGAATAGCGCATTAGGAAAGAAAGTTTCAATAGTAAGTCGTAAAGTCCAAACTACTAGGATGGGCCTTAGAGGTATATTAAACAACAAAAATGTTCAGATAATTTTTATAGATACCCCAGGACTCTTTGAGGCTAAAACTAAGTTTGAGAAGGCTATGGTTGAGAATGCTTTTTTTAATCTATCTAACGCAGACTTGACTTATTTTATTGTTGATGGTTCCAAGAGCTTAAGTAATTTTGAAATTAAGGTTTTAAAATATTTTAAAAATTTTAATAAAGATTCTTTTTTAGTAATTAATAAAATTGATTTAATGAACAAAGAAAGGCTACTGGTTAAATCAAAAGAAATTAATTCATATTTTGAATTTAAAAAAACATTTATGATTTCAGCTAAAATTGGTGAAGGAATCAAAGATGTACTAGACTACACAAATGAGCTATCTAATTCTAAAGGATGGCTTTACCCAAAAGACCATTATACTGACCTACAAAGCGCAATAGTATGTGAGGAAATTACTCGTGAAAAAATATTTCATATGGTCCATGAAGAGGTTCCATATAATTGTATTGTAAAAACTGAAAGTTGGTCAGAAAACAAAAATATTTTAAAAATTGGACAAACAATTTATGTAAAAAAGAAAAATCATAAGGGTATTATTCTGGGAAAAGATGGATCTATGGTTAAAGAAATTGGTATTTCTTCAAGAATCGAAATGGAAAAAGTATTTAATAAAAAAATATATTTAGGAATTGAAGTTAAGGTTGACAAAAATTGGGATAAAGACCCCGATTATTATAATAGAATTGGCTTAGCAATTAATCAAAAAGGTTAATAATGCAGTGGCAAGATATTGGTATAGTAGTAAATACAAGAAAGTTTAATGATAATTCACTAATTATGAAGGTTATAACTGAGAATAATGGTATTTATTCTGGATTAGTAAGATTAAAAAAAAATCAAGGCGGACAAGGGGTAAATTTAACAGGTAATAAACTCAATATTTCTTGGCGTGCACGACTTTCAGAACATTTAGGTTATTTTGATACTGAGCTTAATTTATCGAGAGCTCATATTATTATGAGAAGTAAATTATATCTATCTGGAGTGAATTTAATTTGTTCTCATCTTGATTTATTGCCTGAAAGAGAACCATGTAATAAAATTTATACTTTATTTGATTCCTTATTAGACAATTATACTGAAAATAATAACTGGATAGAGCAGATAGTTAAATTTGAGTTTAGTTATCTTGATTCAATGGGTTATGGAATTGATTTAACTGAATGTGTTTTAAGTGGAGCTAAAGATTCGTTAAAATGGGTTTCTCCAAAATCCGGAAAAGCTGTAGGTTTAGAGGCTGGTAAAGATTGGTCAGAGAAACTTTTAAAATTACCAGCATTTCTTTTAAGTTCTGAATATGAAAATTTAGATAAAGTAGATCTTACAGATGGTTTAAAATTAACAGGCTATTTTTTAAACAAATGGATTTATTCTGATTTAAATAAAAAACTTCCTTCTTCAAGAAAAAAAATAATAGATTTTTTAAATAAATAGGAATCTATGTATAAATTTCTGTGAATTAAAATGAATTTAATTGATCAATATAAAGATATAGAGATTATCGATGCCCTTGAGGAGAGATATCTAGCTTATGCTCTCACAACAATCATGGATAGGGCTCTTCCGGATGTAAGGGATGGATTAAAGCCAGTTCATAGAAGACTTCTTTTTGCTATGAGGCAATTAAATTTATCGTCAAATTCTTCTTTTAAAAAATCCGCAAGAATTGTGGGTGAGGTAATGGGAAGGTTTCATCCTCATGGAGATCAGGCAATTTATGACACCTTAGTTAGATTGGCTCAAGATTTCTCTGTTAGGTGGCCATTAATTGATGGGCAAGGTAATTTTGGTAATATCGACGGTGATAATGCAGCGGCTATGAGATACACAGAATCTAAGCTCACAGTAATTTCTGAGTTATTGTTATCTGGAATTGATGAGGATTGTGTTGATTTTAGATTAACTTATGATGAGGTTGATAAGGAACCTGTTGTTTTACCATCAAATTTCCCTAATTTATTAGCAAACGGCTCTTCTGGAATAGCTGTTGGTATGGCGACATCAATTCCTCCTCATAATGTTGAAGAATTATGTAACGCATCTCTTCATCTAATTAAACATAGAAATTCTCATTTTGATAAGTTGTTGGAATTTATTCCTGGTCCAGATTTTCCTACTGGTGGAGAAATCGTCGAATCCAAAGAAACAATTCTTGGTATATACAAAACTGGAAAAGGGAACATTAGAGTAAGATCGAAATGGACTATAGAAAAGGAGAAGAGGGGTATTTGGAAAATTATAGTTAGTGAAATCCCCTACCAAGTTAACAAAGGCAAATTGATCGAAAAAATTGCACAATTAATTTTGGATAAAAAAATTCCAATTCTTGATGATATTCGAGATGAATCCGCTGAAAAAATTAGATTAGTTTTGATACCTAGAAATAGGGATGTTGATCCAGACCATCTTATGGAAGCTCTATTTAATTTATCAGATTTAGAGTCACGATTTTCAGTTAACCTTAATGCCTTAAATAACAATATACCTAGAGTTCACAATATAAGGGATATGATCCTTTCATGGTTGGATCATAGAAGAGATGTTTTAGTCAGGCGCACTAATTATAGATTAAAAGAAATAAAGGATAGATTAGAGATATTAAGTGGATATTTAATTGTTTATTTAAATCTTGATCAGGTTATTAAAATTATAAGACAAGAGGATCATCCTAAAGAAAGATTGATCAAAAAATTCAAACTATCCAATAATCAAGCAAATTCAATATTAAATATGCGATTAAGGTCTTTAAGAAAATTAGAAGAAATTAAAATAAAAGAGGAGCATGATTTATTAAAAAAAGAAAAATTAATATTAGGAAAACTTGTTAAGTCTGATGAGCTTCAATGGAAAGAGGTTTCAAAAGAAATTAAAGAAATAAAAAAAACTTACTCAAAGAAAACTGAAATAGGTAAAAGAAGAACTTCTATAAATAATAACCTAGTAATTAAAGCTATTGATTATGAGTTTTCTTCCCCAGCAGAGCCTATAACTGTAGTTTTATCACAACAAGCTTGGATAAAGACGCTAAAAGGCGTTGATCATGATCTTAATGAAATTAAATTCAAGGATGATGATGAGTTGTTTCTATTTCTTGAAACTAACAGTAACAATAAATTGTTATTTTTTGCATCTAACGGAAAATTTTATACAATTGATTCTGAACAACTAGCATCTGGAAGAGGTTTCGGTGATCCCCTAAAACTCTTAATTGATTTAGAGGATGGAGAGAAAATAATATCAATTCATTCATATAAAGAAGAGGATAATATTATTCTTGGATCGAAATATGGTAACGGTTTTATTGTTTCTCATAAAGATGCTCTATCAAATAGAAAATCAGGGAAGCAAATACTAAATTTATCAGAAGGCGATGAAGCAATGAGTTCTGATAATATAAAAGGAAATCATATAGCTGTAATTGGTGAAAATAAGAAAATGCTTATTTTCTCTCTTGATGAGATTCCGAGGATGTCAAAAGGCAAAGGCGTTAAGTTGCAAAGATATAAAGAAGGTTATCTAAAAAAAATCATTAACTTTAACATTGATGAAGGTCTTATTGTTGTTGATGTAAATGGAAGAAATAGACTTTTTGAAGAAATTGAAAACTGGACTGGAAAAAGAGGCCAGGCAGGAAAAAAAGTTCCTAAAGGTTTTCCAAGAAATTTTTAGTTAAATATATAATTAGGAAGCCAAGTTGCAATAGAGGGAAATAGTGATAATAGTAGTAGCATCAATATTTGTATAAAAATAAATGGAATAACGCCCTTATAAATATCAGTTGTTTTAACTGAATCAGGAGCAACTCCTCTCAAATAAAATAATGCAAATCCAAAAGGCGGAGTCAAGAAACTTGTTTGTAAATTTATTGCCATCATCACTCCTAACCAAACTGGATCAATTCCCATTTGTAGAATTATTGGAGCGACAATTGGTACAACAACAAATGTAATCTCTATAAAATCTAAGAAAAATCCCAATAGAAACATTGCTATCATTACAATTAATATTGCACTAAATGTGCCTCCAGGTAGATTTGTTAAAAAATTTTCAATAGTTTCATCGCCGCCTAAACCTCTAAAAACAAGACTAAAAAAAGTTGCTCCAATTAAAATTACGAAAACCATAGATGTAATTTTCGTTGATGATCTTGCTGCATCGACCAAAACATTACTTAAGTAAAGTTTATAAATGCATAAAAAAGTTGAAACTAAGAAAATAATAAATGCCATTGAAGCTAGAATAAGAGGAAGAATATCAAATAACCCTAAGTCTGATCTGTTTAATCTTAAATCAAATAGAAAATTTAAAAAAAGAAGAATTATAAATGATCCTGCTGATATTTTAGTTACAAATTTTTCTTTAGTTATTCTGCTTGCAGCCAATAAAATTGCCCCTATAGCTCCTACAGACGCTGCTTCGGTAGGAGTTGCAAAACCTGATAAAATAGAGCCTAAGACAGCAATAATTAAAAAAAGAGGAGGAAAAAGAACTTTGAAAAGATTTTTGTAATTAGTATTATCACTTTCTATTGATATTTTAGGAGTTGAACTTGGGTCAATAATAGCTTTTATAAATTGATATAGAATATAAAATGCCACTAATAATAGTCCTGGGAATAACGATCCAGCAAATAAATCCCCAACTGATACTGTATCTGGTGAAAAAATACCCATATTTAATTGTGATTTTTGATAAGCATTGGAGATTACATCACCAAGTAATATTAACACAATTGAGGGTGGAATTATTTGACCTAAAGTACCAGCGGCTGTAATAACGCCTGAAGCTAATTTAGGGTTGTAGCCATTTTTTAGCATTGTAGGTAAAGACAAGAGCCCCATTGTAACTACTGTCGCACCAACTATTCCAGTTGATGCAGCAAGTAACGCGCCCACTATAGTAACTGATATCCCTAATCCACCGCGAATGCCTTTTAATAATTTGCTCATATTTTCAAGTAAATCTTCAGCAACCTTTGATTTTTCCAAAATTGTTCCCATAAATATGAATAATGGCACGGCCATTAAAACTTCATTTGTCATGGTTCCAAAAATTCTTTGAGGAATAGCTTTTAAGAATTGAATAGGAAATACTCCTAATTGATCACCGATTAAGGCGAAGGCTATTGCGACACCAGCAAGTGAGAAGGCTACTGGAAATCCAAGTATTAAAACCAAGATTGCCACTGCGAACATTAGAAGATCAAGATACTCAATCATTTTTCATTTCTTAGACTTTTTATTGAATTTGTAAAAATAACTATAGCTTGTAAAAGTAAAAGAAAAGGAAATATGATTAATGCAGTTTTAAATAAATAAGTTGCATTTAAACCGCTTGTTTCTGGAGAACCTTCTAGAATTTTCCAAGACCTTTTTACATAAGGGAAGCTCATTAAGAATGTTACTAAAATAAATGGAAAAAGCAGGAATAGTGTTCCAAAAATATTAACTAAACTTTTATATCTAACTGTAGCTTCTCTATAAAATGAGTCTACTCGAACATGTTCGTCATACAATAATGTATAACCGGCGCTTATGGTAAATAGTGATCCATGCATATAAATCATTAATTCTTGGAGTTTTATAAATCCTAGACCGAAAATATATCTAGATAGAACAATAATTATTTGAACTATAACCATAATTATTATTAACCAAGATATATAGCGACCTATATATTCATTAATAGATTTTAGGGAATTCATTAAATATCTTCTCTTGCTGACATATAGGCTAATTCAGAATGTTTGGACCAACCCCTTAATCTTTTTAGATTATCTTTAAAAGATAAGTAAATTTCTTTTGAAATTGATTCTCTTGTCGCAACATCTTCAAGTACTTCATTGGATTTTTCTTTTAATTCTTTCATTATTTCAATAGAAAAGGTTTTCATTACAACATTATGTTTTTTTATTAATGTATTTAGAGCTATAGAATTGTGGTAATTAAATTCTGCAAGTGTGTATGTATTTTCATGAGAAAAGACCTTTTGGAAAATTTCTCTTTGAGTTTTTGTTAAAGAGCTCCAGGTATCAAGATTTACTCCCGTGGCAAGACCTGCACCAGGCTCATGAAAGCCAGGCCAATAGTAAAATTTTGCAACTTGGTAAAATGCAAAAGCTAAATCATTCCATGGACCAACCCATTCTGTGGCATCTATAGCCCCTGATTGAAGTGCGGGATAAATTTCTCCTCCAGGAATTGCAACTGCAGCAGAACCTATTCTTCTAAGTACTTCACCACCTAATCCTGGCATTCTTATTTTCAAACCTTTAAGATCATCAATACTCAATATTTCTTTATTAAACCATCCACCCATCTGGACACCTGTATTTGCGGATTGAAAAGATATTACATTAAATTGAGCGCTTAATTTATTCCATAATTCTCTACCACCGCCATGATCGATCCAGGCATTTAATTCATTAGCTGTCATCCCAAACGGAACAGCAGTAAAAAAATTAAAGCCAATGTTCTTACCTTGAAAATAATATTCAGCACCATTGTATAGATCCGCCACACCACTTGAGGCAGCATCTAGAGCCTCAAAAGCAGGGACTAGTTCGCCAGCAGCATAAACCTTAATCTCAATCTCACCATCTGTAGCCTTATTTATGTGGCTAGCTATTCTTTCGGGAGATGTACCTAGACCTGGAAAATTTTTTGGCCATGTGTGTGTCATGGTTAATCGTCTTATACCTTTTGAAATTGCTGGTTTTGATAGTACTCCAGCTAAGAGAATTGACGAAGCTCCGCCAATTAAAGCATTCCTTCGAGTAATTTTTTTCTTTGTTTTTATTTTTCTTTTAGTCATTCTTTACCCAATTATCGTTAATTAATAATTCAGAAGAATTAAATTTTTTTTTATAATCCATTTCTCTGCAGCCATTAACCCAATAACCTAAATAAAGTAATTCTTTGCCAAATCTTTTATTTAAATTAATGTGATCTAAGATCATAAATTTACCAGGTGAATATTTTAAGAATTCTGGACTATAAAATGAATAGACCATTGAAAGTGCATCATCCAAGACATCCGTTATACAACATGCTACAAGTTTATCTTTTGCTCTATATTCAATTACTTTAGTTTTTATACCTGTATTCTTTATCATTGAATAATAATCAGCATAAATCATATTATTCATCTCACTGCCTTTATGCTTAAATTCCAGGTATTCCTTAAATAAGTAAAACTGTTCATAAGTTACTTTTTTAGAAATAATTCTTTTAAAAATATTTCCTTTTTTAATTAATCTTTTGTGATTTCGTGAAAAACTAAAATTATTTATATTTATACGAATTGGAATGCATTTATTACAGTTTTCACATATTTGATTATATAAAATATTTTGACTTCTTCTGAATCCTTTAGATATTAAATAACTATAGGTATCTTGGTCTTCAAAACTTTTTATAAAAGTAAATAATTTTCTTTCATGTTGACTTGGATGATATGTGCATTTTGAAGAATCTGAAATATAAAAGTCTTCTTTTTGTATATTCTTAAGTTTATTCACTTCAATAGCCTAAAAAATTTATCATCAATGTATAACTTAACCACATTAATAAAACTAGTGGAATTCCTGATTTAAGGTAGTCTTTAAATTGGTAGTTCCCTGGTCCCATTACCAATAGATTTGTTTTATACCCAATTGGGGTAGCAAAAGAGCAATTGGCTGCAAAAATTAAACAATATATAAATAATTCTGGCTCGACATTAAAGTCACGAGCTAAATTTATTGCTATTGGTGTGAACAATACAGCAGTTGCATTATTACTTAAGAAATTAGTAATTACTGCAATAAAGATAAAAAACAATGATAGGATTGTAATTAGGTTAAAATCTAACATTAAGTTTTTTAGTATATCAGCTATATAAATAGCTCCCCCAGTTTCTTGTAGAGCAGTGGATAGCATTATTGATGACGCCACTAAAAGAAATATTTTAGTGTCAAGTGCCGATATTGCATCACGAATGTTTAAGACATTAGTTAGAAGCATAAGAATGACGCCTAATAATGCTGCAACGGTTATATTTAAGATTCCTGTTGCTGCAGATAAGACGGTAACTGCAAATATTACTCTTGATCTTAAAATATACTGTTTGGCAGGTAAATATATGGCAGACCATTCTATTGGAAAAATTTCTTTTTTACCCCTTAGATTTCTTATATCTTTTTCTTCTCCTTTAATTAACAAAATATTTCCCGATTCCATTTTCTGTAATCGCGGTAATGTTCTAAGAAATTTTTTATCACTTTTTATGCCTATAATTTTACAATTTGTTTCAGCTTCAAAATTTGTTTGCGATATATTTCTTCCTATAAAAAATGATCTTGGCGCTACTGACGCCTCAATTAAAACCCCTCTTTCAGAAGAAAAACCTGTGTTATCAATTGAATTAAAAATTTTGTCATTGGATTTTAATTTTTCGGTTAGTTGGTCTTTAGTCAGTTCTAAAACAATTTTATCGTGTTTTAAAATTTCTACATCCTCAAAAGGAGGTAATAATTTTTCATCCCCACGAATGATAACATTCACTGCTATTTCTTTTAAATCAGATAATATTCCAGAAACGAATTTTTTTCCTAATAACGGATTTTCATTATCAACTTCTAATTCAACTAAATATATTCTTCCGCTCTCACTATTCTTAAGGTTTTCGTCTTTAATATTTTTATTTTGTCTTTCAAGAATTATCGGAAGAATAAATATGGAATATATAAAGCCTATAGTAGCAAGAAAAATACCTTGATGAGTAAACTCAAAAAAGCCTAATTCTCTTCCCATTAATGTTGATGTTGTTCCTGAAACCAATAGATTTGTTGACGAGCCAATTAATGTTGTCATACCGCCTAAAATAGAAACATAAGAAAGAGGAATAAGGATAGATCTAGAGGAAATATCCATTTGTTTACTTAAGGCAATTATAATTGGGATAAACATTATTATTATAGGGGTATTATTAAGTGTGGCACTTAAAATAAATACTAGAATCATAATTCCATAAAATTTATATAATGTGTTTTTTCTTCTATCTCCTGATAACCAGACTGCTATATCTTCGAGTGCTCCTGTTACTAATAAGCCGTGGCCTATTACAAGAAGGCTCATAAGAGCTATTAGCGCTGGATTAGCAAATCCCTGTAAAAGTAAATTAATATTAACCGCATTTCCAGAAGATGTTCCAAGAATAGGACTGCCTTGAAATAACAACAATAATACCACTATTGCAAATAATGATATTATCTCCATTTTAATTTTATCTAATGAATACAATATCATAGTGACAATTGTTAATGCAAATACTGCCCACATATAAAAGTCAATCGTGCCCATTAATTAGTTTGCTCTTCATAAAATTGTGTTTGATATATTAAATCATGCATACAAGATCTTTTATCGTTTAATAGCGGATAAATAAAGTAAGTTAGTGAAATTATTCCAATTGGTAGCGTTAAATAAAATAAAGATGTATGGATCAGGGCTTTCTTCCTAGTAAATTTAGAGCCTTTTTTTATTCTTAATTGAAAATTCATCAACTTCATCCCAATTGTTGAAGCTTTATCACTTCCTAATGTTAACGCAAAATAACAATAAAAAATGACAGGAAAAATGAAATATGTAGAGGTTTTAAATAAATTAAATATAAGAAAATTAATTACTGAAATTATTACAAAAATTAATATTGTTATAAAAATAACTATTATTACATCAATAATAGCAGCAATAATTCTTCGTAATAACTGTTTATCGAATTTAGAAATACTCATGATTTAAATTTTAATAAAATTAAGCTATAATTTACAATATAAGTTTACAAATTCTTCTGAATCTACTGCTCAGCTTAATGAATAATTTAATTACAAAATATAATTTTATACCTTTTGCACATCGAGGCGGAACAGATTTTGCGCCAGAAAATACTTTTGAAGCTTTTGAGTCTGCTTTTGATATAGGGTACAGATTTCTTGAAACAGATGTACATACAAATGCTGATGGCCAATTAATGGCCTTTCACGACCCAACTCTTGATAGAGTAACAAATTTTTCAGGCAATATTCAAAATCTTACTTCGAAAGAATTAAATGCTATTAAGGTTAAGGATAAATATAGGATTCCTTTTCTTAAGGAATTGCTTGAAAATTTTCCCGATTGTTTCTTCTCAGTTGATATGAAATGTGATGAAAGTGTCGATCCCTTAATAAATTTAGTTAAAGACATGAAAGCTATTGATAGAGTTTGCTTTGCTTCCTTTAATCAAAAGAGAATAAACTTTGTTAGGGGTTATTTTGATAATAAATGTATAACTTCAATGGGTCCTAACGAAATTTTACTAACAAAGGTTTCTTCTTTTATTAATTTAAAACAAAAGATAAACTCTAATATTGCATCCTTACCAACCTCTAGATATAAAATTAGATTTTTGAATGAACGAAATATACATTATTTAAGATCATTAAAAATTAAAGTCATAGCATGGACAATTAATAACGAAAAAGAAATGAGGAATCTTATAGATATAGGTGTTAATGGAATTATGACAGATAAAATATCCCTTCTAAAAAGTATCTTAATTGAGAAAAAGGTTTGGTAGAAAACAAAATAATTTGTGTTATAAGATAAACCAATATACAAAATATTGTATATTCAAAGAGGGTTTTTAAAAAAAAATGTCAGAAGCGGATAAAACAACACAATATGAGGATTTTTCAGATTTTTTTTCAAAGACTTTGAAAAAATCAGATGTTAAATTACATGAAGCATTAATAAAGGAATTAAAAAGACAACAAGAGCATATAGAGTTAATAGCTTCCGAAAATATTGTTTCTCGTTCAGTTTTAGATGCCCAAGGTTCAATAATGACAAATAAGTATGCTGAAGGTTATTCCGGCAGAAGATATTATGGTGGTTGTGAGCATGTTGATGTAGCAGAGGATTTAGCAATTTCTAGGGCTTGTGAATTATTTGATGCAAATTTTGCAAATGTTCAACCTCATTCAGGCTCACAAGCTAATCAGGCTGTTTTTCAAGCATTGTTAAAGCCTCAAGATACTATTTTAGGCATGAGTCTTGATGCGGGTGGGCACCTAACTCATGGGGCAAAACCCAATCAATCAGGAAAGTTATTTAATGCAGTTCACTATGGCGTTAGAAAAGAAGACTGTTTAATTGATTTTAATGAAGTAGATGCGCTAGCTAAAGAAAATAAACCTAAGCTAATAATTGCTGGTGGTTCAGCGTATCCAAGAATAATTGATTTTAAAAAATTTAGAGAAATAGCTGATGATGTAGGAGCTTTTTTACTCGTTGATATGGCACATTTTGCTGGCCTTGTTGCTACCAAACATTACCCGTCACCTATGCCTTACGCTGATATTGTTACTACTACAACCCATAAGACCTTGAGGGGTCCAAGAGGGGGCTTGATTCTAACTAACAATGAAGAAATATCAAAAAAAATTAATTCTGCTATTTTCCCGGGTATTCAAGGTGGACCGCTTATGCACACTATACTTGCAAAAGCTGTGGCATTTGGAGAAGCCTTAAGGCCAGAATTTATAAATTATTCTAAAAATGTTATTGATAACGCTAAAATTCTGTCACAAACTCTTCTTGAAGATGGTTTTGATGTGGTCTCAGGGGGAACCGATAGTCATCTTATTCTTTTAGATTTAAGACCTAAGGGAATAAAAGGTAATGAGGCGGAAGAAATTCTAGGAAAAGCAAATATTACATGCAATAAAAATGGAGTGCCTTTTGACCCAGAAAAGCCAACAATTACCTCAGGAATAAGATTAGGAACTCCAGCAGGAACGACAAGAGGCTTTGGACAAGCTGAATTCCAAAAGGTAGGAAATTATATTTGTGATGTTCTCAATTCATTGAATTCAGTTGAAGATAATTCTGATATTATTGATGAGGTAAAATTAAAAGTTATTAATCTATGTAATAAATTTCCAATTTATGGAGATTACCAATGAGATGCCCATTTTGTGGAAATGAAGATACACAGGTAAGAGATTCTCGACCAACTGAAGAGGCATCTTCAATAAGGAGAAGAAGGCAATGTCTTGCTTGTGGTGGACGATTTACGACTTTCGAAAGAATACAGATGCGTGATCTTACTGTTGTTAAAAGATCAGGAAGAAGAACTCCATTTGATAGAGATAAACTTATGGGTTCTGTGCAAATTGCTATCAGAAAAAGAGATATAGATCCGGAAAAAATAGAAAGAATGGTAACTGGAATTATTCGTCAATTAGAGAGCACTGGTGAATCTGATATACCATCAAGTTTGATTGGGAGCTTAATTATGGCTGCGTTAAGAGAGTTAGATATGGTTGCCTATGTTCGATTTGCATCAGTATATAAGAATTTCAGAGCAGTTGGTGATTTTGAAGACTTTGTAGGTGAATTAGATAACCCTCCTAATCCCATTGATAAAGATTGATTGCACTTATAATCCAATTTAAATAAGAAATAATTATGGTTAACATTAAAGATGATAATTTCTTTATGAATCTAGCTATTAATATAGCTAAACGAAATATAGGCATGACAGGAACTAATCCATCTGTCGGTTGCGTTCTCGTATCAAGTGAAAATAAAATTCTATCAACAGGTTGTACTGGAAAAGGGGGATCCCCACATGCCGAATACGATGCAATTAATAAAAGTAAAAACTTAAAGCATTCTATATTATATACTACTTTGGAACCATGCTCTCATTCAGGAAAAAATCCTCCATGTGTTGATTATATTATTTCTAGTGGTGTATCAAAAGTTGTTATTTCTTCAAAAGATATAAATCCGCTTGTAAATGGAAAAAGTATAAAAAAATTAAAGCAGTCTAAGATAGAGGTTACTTGTGGAGTTCTTAAAGAAGAAACTGAATTATTGTATTCTGGATTTTTTAACAGAATGAAATTTAATAAACCAATTTTTGATATTAAGATAGCAAGTTCTGCTGATGGAAAAACTGCGTTGAAGACCGGAAAGTCAAAATGGATAACAAATCAATTATCTAGAAACTATGGCCATAGATTAAGATCTATTAACGATGGCATAATGGTAGGAATTAATACTGTGTTAATAGATAACCCATCTTTGACATGTAGATTACCAGGCTTAGAAGGTTTTTCTCCTACTCGAATTGTTTTGGATACAAATTTACGAATACCTCATGAATCAAATATTGTTAAAACTGCAAATAAATATAAGACTTTTATTTTCACTTCCAAGGAATCTTCAAAGAAAAAAATTTCAAATTTAAATAAAAAAGGTATTAAAGTATTTCATGTTCCTAAAACTAAAAAAGGTTTATCTTTTAGTAGAGTATTGTATTCGTTAGGTGAATTGGGTTTTAATAATATATTAGTTGAGGGAGGAAATAAGTTAATTGCTTCAGCTATTACTTCGTCAGATTTAAATAGAATATATTGGTTTTCTTCCGAGAAGATTATAGGCGAGGAGGGGTTACCAAGTGTAGGAAGTCTTAATATTTCTAATCTTGAAAACAGTCCAAATATAGAATTTCATAATATGATAAATTTAAACAATAATTATTTAAAAATTTTTAAAGCGATAAGTTAATGTTCACAGGTATAATAACTGATATAGGAAAAATTATTGAGATAGAAGATGCAAGTCACAGAATATTTAAAATCTCTTGCTCATATTCAATAAGCGAAATCGAACTAGGTTCTTCTATATCTTGTTCGGGTATTTGTCTTACTGTTATCGATAAGGGAATAAATAAAAACAGAAATTTCTTTTCTGTAGAAGTATCCAATGAAACAGATGAGAAAACTAGTAGTAAATTTTGGAAAGAAGGCAATAAAATTAATTTAGAGAAAAGTTTAAAAATTGGAGATGAAGTAGGCGGACATTTTGTTTATGGACATGTTGATTGTTTAGCGCAGATATCAAGTATTAAAGAAGATAAGAATAGTAATATTTTTACAATAAAGTATCCAAAAGAATTTAAAGGTTATATTACTAAAAAGGGCTCCATTAGTTTGGATGGAATTTCTTTAACAATAAATGATGTATATGAAGATGAAGAAACATATTTTACTGTAAATATTATTCCTCATACAAGGGAATTTACCACTTGGAGTGATATTAGTATAAATTCATATGTAAATCTTGAAGTTGATCCTATTGCTAGATATGTATTTGAAAGTATAAAAAATTAAACATGAAAAAATACCTTTCACCCATTGAAGAAATTATTGAAGAGGCAAGAAATGGAAAAATGTTTATTCTTGTTGATGCTGAAGATAGAGAAAATGAAGGAGACCTAGTAATTCCTGCAGTTGATGCTACTCCTGATGTAATAAATTTTATGGCTAAGTATGGAAGGGGTCTTATATGCCTTCCTCTTTCAGAAGAAAAAGCGGATCACTTAGGTCTTAAATTAATGTCTGATGATAACAAATCAAGACATAAAACACCTTTTACAGTATCTATTGAGGCAAAAGAGGGTATTTCAACTGGTATTTCTGCAAAAGATAGATCTACAACTATACAAACAGCAATTAATCCTCAAGCCAGAGAAGAAGATATTGTAACTCCAGGTCATATTTTTCCTTTAAAGGCTAAAGACGGCGGAGTTCTTGTTAGGACAGGACATACAGAAGCAGCAGTAGATATCAGTAGGTTAGCTGAAAAAGACCCATCTGCAGTTATATGTGAAATAATGAATGATGACGGTACTATGGCTAGATTACCTGAATTAATTGAGTTTGCAAAAATTCATAATCTAAAAATTGGGACAATTGCTGACTTAATAAATTATAGAATTAGAAACGACCATATAATCTCAAAGGTTTTAACCAAAGAAATAGATATTCCAAAGTTTGGAAAATGGAATTGTACAGTTTATAAAAATAATATTGATAAATCAGAGCATTTAGCTTTTGTAAAAGGTGATATAGCTCAAAGCAAAATAACACCAGTCAGAGTTCACGTTGTAAATGTTTTTCAAGACTTAGTGGGAATTGAGTCATCAAGAGAGAATCTGATTGATAAAGGTTTTAAAAAAATCAATGACCTTGGTTTTGGAGTCTTTATATTTATTAGAGATACAGATCAAAATGTTATATCTAATAATTTAAATAAAATTAATAATAATGATCCCTCAAAAGAAATTGAGTTAAGGGAGTATGGCGTAGGTGCACAAATCTTGTTAGATATTGGAGTAAGAAATATTAAATTAATTTCTGATTCAAAAAGTACTTTATTAAATATTGAAGGGTATAATTTAGAAATTAGTGAAAGAATTTCTTTAAATGACTAAAGTATTATGACTAAAAATTTTTTTTATATAATAAATGCGAATTATTACGAAGAGATTAGTTCCAGGCTTTTAAAGGGTGCAACAAGTTATTGCGAAAATAATAAGATTGATTATCGCATAATTGAAGTCCCAGGAGCATTAGAAATACCTTCAGCTATCAATATTATTAATGAAAAATCATCTGAAAGAGCAGGTAGTGATAATGTTGGATATGTTGCATTAGGGTGCATAATTAAAGGGGAAACTTCTCATTATGATGTTGTTGTATATGAATCTGCTTATGGTTTAACAGAATTATCTATTTCAAAAAATATAATTCTAAGTAATTCGATCCTTACTGTAGACAATTATGAACAGGCTCTTGAAAGAAGCAAAGATGATGAAAGTAATAAGGGTTATCATGCAGCAAAAGCTTGCAGCAGACTTATAGAAATAAAAAATGGGAAAATCTAAAAAAAGTTCTTCACGTTTGTTTTCTGTTCAAATTATTTATGAAATGGAAATAAATGGAAAATCATTTGAAAAGATAAAAAAACGTTTTTCAGAAGAATCTTTTTTTGAATTAGAAGAAATTAATGATCTTGGGAAACCAGATATTAATTATATTGAAAGGTTAGTAAAAGGTGTATCTCAAAATCAAGATATAATTGATAAGATAATAAATGATAATCTTGTTGGGTGGTCATTGGCAAGAATAGACTCATTAGCTAGGGCTATATTAAGAGTTTCTGTTTTTGAGTTACTAGATGATAACAATGTTCCAGAAAAAGTTGTATTTAATGAATATATTGAGATAACAAAATTTTTCTTTGATGATGATGAACCATCATTCATAAATGCTATTCTAGATACGATTTCTAAGAATTATAAAGGACTTTAAGATTAAACACATGCTTTCTGAAAAAGATTTTATTAAAAAATTTATTAAACCTTTAGGTGATAAAAGAGGTAAGAATTCTTTTGATTTTACAGATGATGTTGCTGTGATAAATAATTATGCTTATTCAACAGATACTATTGTCGAAGATATCCATTTTTTTAAGAAAGATAAGCCTCAGTTTATAGCTAAAAAATTAGTTAGGGTTAATGTGAGTGATTTATTAGCCAAGGGAGTAAAGCCAGAATATTGTTTGTTTAATTTTTCAGCAGGAAAAATTGTAAATAAAAGGTGGATTAATATATTTATTGATTCTTTCAATAGTGATTTAAAAAAATACAAAATTTCACTTATTGGTGGCGATACAGTAAATACTAAAGCTACGACAGTATTGGGTTTGACAATATTTGGAAAAATTCCGTCTAAGGGAATTAAGTTAAGGTCTAATGCAAAAAAATCAGATTTTATATATGTTTCTGGAACTATTGGAGACTCATCGATAGGCATGAATTTAATTAAAAAGAAAATAAGGTTTGATAAAAAATGTAAAGAGAATCTGATTTTAAGATACAATATTCCTCTGCCAAGAATGGATTTGTTAAAATTAATTCAGAATAAAGCCAATGCCTCCACAGATATTTCTGACGGACTTTTGGTTGATTTAAATAATATTTGTAAGATGAGTGAACTAGGTGCTGAAATATCTTTTTCTAAAATACCTAAGTCTTCCGATGTTAAAAGATTTATTTCGAAGAATATAAAGTACGAAAAATTAATTCTTACTGGAGGAGATGATTATCAAGTTTTATTTACTGGCCCTAAAGGTCTTGATAGTTATAAAAATGTAACAAATATTGGTAAAATGACTAAAGAAAAAGGTATAAAAATAATTGATAGGAATTTCAGTGATTTAGTTAAGGGGTACAGTCATTCATTATATTAACCTTTAGCTTGATATTTGTATTAACTTTTGGCATGTTCGCTCATTATTTGTTTATGGTTTCGGAGGAATAAATGGAAATAATTCACTTAATAATTGGATCAGGTATATTGGCTGTAATTTACGGTATTGTTACATCAATTTCGGTACTTTCTTCTGATACTGGAAATGAGAAGATGCAAGAAATCGCAGGAGCAATACAAGAAGGGGCTAGCGCTTATTTATCAAGGCAGTATTCAACCATCGCGATAGTAGGTATTGTTATTCTTATTATTTCTTATTTTCTACTTGGTCTTGAAGTTTCTATTGGGTTTTTTCTTGGGGCTGTTATGTCCGGAATAGCTGGTTATATTGGAATGCTTGTTTCCGTTAGGGCTAATGTAAGAACTACTCAAGCAGCATCAATCAGCTTAGCAAATGGTCTTAGCATTGCTTTTAAGTCAGGTGCTGTAACAGGTATGCTTGTGGCTGGTTTAGCTTTATTAGCAGTTTCAGTTTATTATTATATATTAACAAATATTTGGGTTCCTCAAGGCGAAAGAGTTGTAATTGATGCATTAGTTGCTCTAGGTTTTGGTTCTTCTTTAATATCTATATTTGCTAGATTAGGTGGTGGTATTTTTACAAAAGGCGCAGATGTTGGCGGTGATTTAGTTGGAAAAGTTGAGGCAGGAATTCCTGAAGATGACCCAAGGAACCCTGCTACAATAGCTGATAATGTTGGCGATAATGTTGGCGATTGTGCTGGTATGGCAGCTGACTTGTTTGAAACATATGCAGTAACAGTTGTTGCAACTATGGTGCTTGCTTCAATCTTCTTTACAGGAAATGAAACAATGATGATTTATCCTCTCGCAATTTGTGGCGCTTGTGTGATTACATCAATCATAGGTACATATTTTGTAAAATTAGGAAAAAGCAAATCAATAATGGGTGCTCTATATAAGGGGTTTATAGCAACTGCGATTTTATCGCTAATTGTTCTTTACTTTGTAACTGATTATGTTGTTGGTTTTGATACATCGATGACTGTTACAGGAAAATCTTTCGATGGTTTAGATTTATATATATGTGGTGTATTAGGCTTAGCAATAACAGGCTTAATAATTTGGATCACAGAATACTATACAGGAGTTGATTTTAGACCTGTGAAGTCAATAGCTAAAGCTTCGGAAACTGGACATGGTACAAATGTAATTCAAGGTTTGGCTATTTCAATGGAATCTACCGCTCTACCAGCTTTAGTTATTGTTTTTGGAATTATTATAACTTATGCCCTTGCCGGTTTATTTGGAATAGCTGTTGCAGTTACAACAATGTTGGCTTTAGCAGGAATGGTTGTTGCTCTAGATGCTTTTGGCCCTGTTACGGATAATGCAGGCGGTATAGCTGAAATGTCAGAATTACCTGAAGATGTTAGAAGTACTACGGATGCACTAGATGCTGTGGGAAATACAACTAAGGCAGTAACAAAGGGATATGCAATTGGTTCAGCGGGTTTAGGGGCTTTAGTACTTTTTGGTGCTTATACCGCAGATTTAGAATATTTTTCCTCTAATGCAAGTCAAGAGAGTTACTTTTTTGGTGTAAGTCCCGATTTTTCTTTATCAAATCCTTATGTTGTAGTTGGTCTTTTAGTTGGAGGAATGCTCCCTTATTTATTTGCTGCTTTAGGAATGACTGCCGTTGGTAGAGCAGGTTCAGCAATAGTTGAAGAGGTAAGACAACAATTTAAAGAAAAGCCAGGAATTATGACAGGCGAAGAAAAACCTGATTATTCATCAGCAGTTGACTTATTGACTAAATCAGCAATCAAGGAAATGATTATTCCTTCTTTACTACCTTTATTATCTCCAATTATTCTTTTTTATTTTATTAATTTTATAGCAACAAAAAGTGATGCGTTTTCTGCATTAGGAGCAATGCTTTTAGGTGTAATTGTTACGGGTTTGTTTGTTGCCCTATCTATGACTGCAGGTGGAGGAGCCTGGGATAATGCTAAAAAATACATAGAAGATGGAAATCATGGAGGAAAGGGCTCTGAAGCGCATAAGGCAGCAGTAACAGGTGATACAGTAGGAGATCCGTATAAAGATACAGCTGGTCCAGCAGTTAATCCTATGATAAAAATTACGAATATTGTTGCTTTGTTATTGTTAGCTGTATTAGCACATTAAAATAACTTAATAATCTTCTGTATTTATATTAAGTATATCTATTAGTGATTCTTTAATTGATAGGTATATTGTTGGTAAAAAAAGCTAAATACGCGACTGATTATAAAAAAACTAAAGGAAGACTTTATCCAGAAAAAGATAGTCAGCATAGAAATCCTTTTCATAGAGATAAAGATAGAATCATTCATTCTGAGCATTTCAGGTTATTAAAACATAAGACTCAAGTTTTTATTGCGCATACAGAAGATTATTACAGAACTAGATTAACTCATTCTTTAGAGGTAAGCCAAATAGCGAGAACAATAGCTAGAATTCTATATCTTGATGAAGATCTTTCAGAGGTTTTAGCGTTATCTCACGATTTAGGTCATCCTCCTTTTTCTCATTCAGGTGAAGAGATTTTAGATGAATGTATGAAGAATTTCGGTGGTTTTGATCATAATGTTCAAACTTTAAAAATTATAACTAAAATAGAAAAGCGTTACCCTGATTTTGACGGATTGAATCTATCATGGGAAACCTTAGAAGGGATTCTTAAACATAATGGTCCTATTAAAAAATATAAATCAAAATCTCCTATTGGTTTTTTTATAAATAACTATATTAAAGATCACGATCTCGAAATATCTACTTTTCCAAGCTTAGAAGCCCAAATCGCATCATTATCAGATGATATTGCCTATAACAATCACGATATTGATGATGGCTATAGGGCAGGAAAGTTTAAAATTAAGGATTTATGCGAAATTCCAATAATCAAAGGTATCTATAAAAATATTATTGATGAATATTCTAATATTAGTGAATTTATGATCATTCAAGAATTAGTCAGAAGGTTAATTGGTTTTATGGTTAACGATTTGGTTTTCCAAACAAAAAAAAATTTAAAAGACTTAAAACCCAAGGATGTTGTTGATATAAGAAATCATAACGAACCTACAGCCTGTTTTTCGTTGGAAATGCAAAAGCAAGATATACAATTAAAAAAATTCTTAAGAAAGAAAGTTTATACTCATAAATCAATGGAAAAAGATCGGGATAAATCAAAAAAAATTATTAAAGAACTCTTTGAGCAATTATTAAATAACATTGAATTACTTCCTAATAATCTTCAGGATTTATGTAGAAATAAGCCTAAATCATCAAAGGCTTATATTATAAGTGATTTTATAGCTTCTATGACTGATCGATCTGCCACAGCGAATCATGCAAAAGTCATTAACAATAAAGAGATATAAAATATTTATAAATGGATCTTTTAGAAAAATATAAAGAAATCCTCATAGAAGGGCTTGAAGAAAAATATCATTCCCAAGATTTGCAAGCTATATCTTTTGAGCTTCCAAGAAATAAAAGCCATGGAGATTTTTCAACTAACGCGGCTTTAGTGATTTCTAAAAAAAATAATGTTGATTCAGATATTATTTTTAATGATATAAAAAATATTTTTAATAAAATTGATGATTTTCAAAATATTGAAATAACTAAATCTGGATTTATTAATTTTCTAATTAAAGATGTGGTTCTTCAGAATTTTCTTTTTGACATTTTAAAAAATAAAAAAAATTTTGGAAAAAAAAATATAGGAAAAAATAAAAAGGTAAATATCGAATATGTATCCGCCAATCCAACTGGGCCATTGCATGTTGGACATACTAGAGGCGCGGTATTTGGTGATACATTATCAAATATTTTAGAATTTGTTGGCTATGACGTCTGTCGAGAATATTATATTAACGATTCCGGAGAACAAATAAATAATTTAGCAAGATCTGCACATTTTAGATATTTGCAATCTTTAAATAATACTGATGAAAATATTCCTGAAGGACTTTATCCTGGGGAGTACTTAATTTCTCTTGGTGAAGATTTAAATAAGAAGTTTAATTCGCAATTTCAAGATTGCTCAGAGGATGAATGGATAGATTTATTTAAAGATGAATCTATTAATTTTGTTATGGAGCTAATAAAGAAAGATCTTAGCTTATTAAATATAAAACACGATGTATTTACATCTGAAAGAAACCTTCTAACTGAAAACAAAGTATCTAAGACATTTGAACTTTTAGATAAAAAGAATCTTTTATATGAGGGGACTACTAAACCACCAAAAGGAAGCAAAAAAGAAAAATGGAACGAAGAAAAACATATTTTATTTAAATCGAAAGATTTTGGAGATGATGAAGATAGGGTAGTTAAAAAACACAATGGTCAGTGGACATATTTTATGCCTGATATTGCTTATCATTTAAATAAATATGAGAGAGGATTTACAAAAATGATTAATATTTTTGGCGCTGATCACTCAGGTTATATAACAAGAATGAAAGCTGCGGTTAAGGCAATTACTGA
>CEUS01284500.1_pt1 | contig 35508 bp, 34 predicted proteins | sample 427031 | NCBI WGS metagenome assembly CEUS01 (sample SAMEA2622837, study PRJEB7988) | marine metagenome | biome: marine biome (ENVO:00000447); feature: marine epipelagic mixed layer (ENVO:xxxxxxxxx); material: "saline water (ENVO:00002010), including plankton (ENVO:xxxxxxxx)" | depth 140 m | reverse complement strand
TTCTTGTGGCTATATTCATAATAAAACCTCCCGAATTCTTAAGATTTCGATTGAAAAACAACGCATTGTCATAAGCCAATTTCAATATCTTGATGGAGCGATTTTGACCAAGCAAAACTCCGATGCTACTATTGGATGTCTAAGATAGCTTTTATTACTACGGAGTTTAAAATGTCCGGTCATTCAAAATGGTCGACTATAAAGCATGGCAAGGCTGTGTCTGATGCGCGAAGAGGCAAACTATTTACTCGCCTAACCAGAGAGATAATTGCTGCCGTTAGTCAAGGCGGCAATGATCCGGATATGAATTTCAGACTTCGTATGGCTATGCAAAGAGCCAAAGATAATAATATGCCAAGTGGCAATGTGGAAAGGGCAATCAAAAGAGCTTCTGGAGATGGTGATGACGCGGTACAACTTACTGAAACTACGTACGAAGGGTACGGCCCTGGAGGAACTGCAATACTCCTGCAAGTACTAACCGACAACAAAAACCGAACTGTATCAGAGGTACGGTCTACTTTTTCCAAAGCTGGCGGGAACATGTCTGAAGCAGGTTCAGTAGCATGGCAGTTCCAACAACGAGGAGTCATAAATGTTGAAACTACTCAAGATCAAGCTGATGATATAACCTTGGCAGCAATCGACGCAGGAGCTGAGGATTTCGAATCTTTCGACACTGTGTTGAGTATCTATTCACCACCAGAATCTCTTGAAAGTCTCCGAACTACACTGGCTCAGTATGGCGCTCAATTGAGAAGTTCTGAACTCTCTATGGTGGCTACCAACACGGTATCTCTTGACGAGAAATCTGCTATGAGTACACTCAGGCTCTTGGATCAACTCGAAGAACTTGATGACGTCCAGAAAGTATTTTCTAACGCGGATTTTCCGGATGAAGTGTTAGACCGTTATTCGGCCGAATAATGGTATCTCGGTATTGATTTTTAATTAACGAAATACCAAGGGCTAAATATTGAGAGTTATAGGGATTGACCCCGGCACTTACAACATGGGAGTAGGCATAGTGGATTCAGAAGGCTCGGGCCTTAGCATGGTCCATGTCACAGTATTCAGTCCTAAAAAAAGTGATCCGATGCCGACTCGGCTACTTTACCTGTTTCAAGAACTTGGCAATTTGATCTCCAATTTTTCACCAGATTCAGTGGCTATAGAACAGCCTTTTGTATCCAAAAATGTACGCTCGGCCTTGGCTATCGGCCAAGCACAATCAGTAGCTATGATCGCTACAGCAAAAGCAGGATTAGAAATAACAGGATATTCGCCAAGCCAGGTAAAACAAGCAGTCACCGATTATGGTGCTAGTTCTAAGGAACAGGTACAGGAAATGGTGCGAGCCCTTCTTGAACTCGACTACGCTCCCTCGCCAACCGATGCAACCGACGCATTGGCAGTAGCTATTTGTCACATAAATTCAGTAGAAAGTCTCAATCTAACATTAAACCCTTAAAATTAAGGATTTTTTTTGGTCTCATCTATTATTTCATCAATCACAGGTCAACTTGATGCAACCGGTACGGACTGGGCAGACTTGAATATTGGCAATATCACACTCCGTATTAATGTTCCTGCTTCCACATTGGAAAAACTAGGGAATTTGGGTAAACAAACCAAGATACACACCTCTCTGCAGGTCCGTGAAGATAGTCTGGATTTATTTGGATTTGCAACGATCGAAGAATGTTCAACTTTCGAATTGCTCATCACTATAAACGGGGTTGGCCCAAGGTTAGCATTGGCTATTCTTTCGACGTTAAACCCTTCGACAATTTCTGCAGCAGTTGAGGCAGGAGACACTTCTGTATTATCTAGCGTTTCAGGGGTAGGTAAGAAAACAGCAGAAAGGATAATACTAGAACTGAAGGGCAAAATAGTAAGTGATATAACTGCTGATTCACCAACATACGGAGATGAAGAAGTATTGGAAGCTCTCACCGCGCTAGGATATAAAACACAGGAAGCCAGACAAGCAATTGAAGATGCTGATGAAATGACCGATCTATCTATCGAAGAAAAAGTCAGAAGAGTACTAGAAAAAATGGCCGATTCATAACTAATGCCCTCACTCTACGATCAATGGGCAGAAATCTACGATTCCGTATACTCGTATGTTCAATCGGACATTCCGTTCTATTCAAACCATGCTTCTGAATTGGGTGGACCCGTTATGGAACTAGGATGTGGTACGGGCAGGATAAGTTTGGCTTTGGCACAGAGAGGGATAGATGTTGTTGGGGTAGACTCTTCACCTGAAATGCTACGTATTGCCCAAAACAAAATCCCCGACCTCTCTGCCAACGGTGGCTCAGTGTCATTCATAGAGGCAGACATGAGAAACATGACGCTTACGGATAGGGATGTTCCTCAATCATACAATCTCATAATCCTGCCTTTCAGAACATTTTTATCACTCCTTTCTTTGGCTGACCAAATACAAACATTAAACAATATAATTCGACACATTGCTCCGGGCGGCAAGTTAATTTTCGATATATTTGTTCCGGATATCAATATGCTCACCTCAGAAGGGGATCTTCCTTATCATTTTAGAGACGTGACCGACCCAGAAACTGGACTCAAATGGGTATTGTGGCATCAAAGCCGATATGACAATTACAACCAGATAATTGATGCCCGAGTCATCGCTGAGCAACTTGACGTTAATGGATTCGTATCGAAAAAATTCTACAGAGATTTCCAGTTGAGATATATTCACATTTGGGAAATGCACCATTTGTTGGAATTGTGCGGATACGAAATCATTGACATCTACGGTGATTTCGAGTTCACACCGTTTGATGAAAACAGTACAGAAATGGTATTCGTAGTTAAACCCAAAAGCTACGTCACAAATCATGATAGTTCTTGATTTTTGTTGCTTGAATCACCAAACTCAAACATTGCCCCATCTAATTCACTATGCTAATCTCTGATACATTTATGGATAATGATAGAATTGATCAGATTTTAAGTGGATCATTCGACTTTCACGTCTATTCTTCTCCTGACCCTTTTCTAGCGAGAAGAATGGATGGGCTGGACGTTGCTCGCTTAGCATATGAATCTGAAATGTCTGGATTTGTGCTCAATTCAGATTATTATTCAACAGCGCCGCTTGCTTCAACGTTGCAACGAATGTACCCGGGCCTTTTGGTAACTGGCTCCGTCACTTTAAACGAAGCTGTTGGCGGAATTAACCCCCAGGCAGTACGAATAGCAGCCAAATTAGGTGCCAGAGTTGTATCCATGCCAACGGTTTCAGCTGATTTTTGGATGAAGCAAAATAATCTAGGAAATGGAATCAGTTTGCTTAGGGAGCCTGGCCATCTTGACCCATCATTACTGAAAATATTGGACATCATAGTTTCAGAAGACATGATTCTAACTACGGGGAACATTTCTCCAAAAGAATGCATCAATCTCTTGAATAGAGCTCAGGAAGTTGGGGTCAAGAAAATGATCGTAAATGATGTATCTCACATATCTAATGCTGATCATCTGAAAGAAATAGCAGCGACTGGAGCGGTGATCGAGCATTCATTATTGTCCTGCATGCCAACTGAGAGGAAATTGAGCCCGAAACAATTAACAGACTCTATCTACACAGCTGGAGTCGGAAATTCAATTCTCTCTACCCACCTTGGTCAAATTGAAAATCCGCCTCCATCTGAAGGGATGAGAATGGCGATCGCTATGCTTCTAAACGAAGGAATGTCCTCAAACGACATATCTAAATTAGTCAAGGAAACTCCACTAAATTTGGTACAAGATCGTACACCAGGCTAGGTAGAAATTACACTTAATCTAATCAAAGGCTTCATACTATTAACAAATTCCCACCTTGGATAAATACTTTACTGAATATAGTATGACTTAAAACAAATTACTACCCTATCAACAAAGTGTGAAAATGCAATGTGCTCAAGTAACAGGTCTCGGAAAAATCAAGACAGTAGATGTCCCCATTCCTTCTATTGAATCGGGCGAACTCCTCGTAAAAACAAAAATCGCATCCATTTGTGGTAGTGACTTGCACATAGTTAATATGGGATGGAACGTAACAGGATATCCATTACCTCACGGCTATCCAGGCCACGAGGGCATTGGACAGGTGGTAGACCATAACGGGGTAAATGGATTTGAGAATGGAGACCTCGTTCTGACAGTACCCAACATTTGGAACTCGAAAACTTTTGCAGAATATCAGGTTTTGAATTCCCAGTATTTATTACGCCTGCCAAAACACACTCCCGAATCACATCTACTAATGGCACAGCAACTTGGAACAGTTATATTTGGATGCAGGCGTCTTCCTCCACTCCTTGGGAAAACCGTAGCGGTCATCGGACAAGGTTCTGTGGGATTATTTCACGATTTTATGTTAAAAAGACTAGGCGCTCACCGTATTATTGCCATAGAACCATTAATTGATAGACTTGATGCTGGCAAAAATTTGGGTGTCGACGATTCAATTAATCTGACAGGCAACGATGCCACCCAGTGTTTAATGGACCTCACTTCGGGAGAAGGCGCTGACGTGGTAATCGAAGCTGTAGGTAGCGTTGAAACACTCAATCAAGCCATCCATATGGCGAAGCCATTTGGTAGAATTGCGCTATTCGGACTTCCCTCAACAATGGATATGGTTCCGTTCGATTGGGATTCATTTTTCCGAAAAAAACTGGTGGCACATTCTATTTTCGGAGCCCAAGACGAATACGGTCTACCTGCTTTTCAATTGGCTGTAGACTTTATTACTAGAGGAGAAATCGATATGGAGCCTTTCGTAAATACAAGGATCCCTATTCAAGATATACAATATGCTTTCAATCTCGCTAAATCTCCCACAGATGGGATACTAAAAGTTTCTTTAACATTTTAAAAGACAATCATAGGCAGAATCGCTTGAAACAACCCTTTGAACTGACAATTGCGGAAGCATCACTATTAATACATAACAAAGAACTATCCGCTGTTGAGTTGATGGAATCATGTTTACGCAGATCAAATTCAATTGATGATAAGCTTCGAATTTGGGCTAATATTGATCCTGAAACTATCTTAAAAGAAGCCTCAAATAAGTCGTCAATAGTCCCTTGTCCAGGATCAAGTTGCTTAAACGGCATACCGATAGGAGTTAAAGATATATTTAACGTTTCAGGCATGCCTAACACAGCCGGCTCGGAATTATATTCAAATTTCGTACCCAAGTATGACTCTGCTCCAGTTGAATTTCTAAAACAAGCCGGAGCAATCATCATGGGCAAGACCATAACCACAGAATTTGCTATGGGTGATCCTCCTATTACAAAAAACCCATGGAATTTTTTTCATACCCCGGGAGGATCGAGTAGTGGATCTGCAGTAGGCGTAGCTGCGAAAGTTTTTCCCGCAGCTCTGGGTTCTCAAACAGCTGGCTCAGTGATTAGGCCTGCGTCTTTCAATGGAATAGTAGGTTTTAAACCTAGCTTTGGTTTAATCAGTAGATTTGGGGTATTGCCAGTATCTTCGTCTCTAGATACTGTTGGATTGTTCGCTCGTTGCGTGGAAGATATAAGTATCGTTTCAAATGCTCTGGCAGGGTACGACCACAGGGATTTCTCTTCTGGAAAAGTTCCGAAAGAAGACTATTTAGCTCAATGTAAAAATATCAACCCCCCACCTCGGATTGGTTTGGTAAGTTGGTTTTTTTTGCAGACCTGTGATATTCAAGCAAAAAATGCCACCTTAAAAGCATCCAGAATTCTCGAAAAACATGGAGCATTAGTCGAAGAAATTGAAATCGACTTTGATATCCAAACACTATTATCAGCTCATCAAACTATAATGTCAGTTGAAGCCGCAGTAGTACACAAACAAGATTTCAATCAGCATGGAGATCTTTATTCTCCATTTATCAAGGATGTTATCGAAAGAGGCTTGCTAACTACGTCTATTTCTTATATCCAAGCCCAACGAATCAGACGAATATTCAGACAAAAGTTAGAACAAGCAATATCTAAATTTGACATATTACTAACCACCGCTACGGATGCTGGAGCTCCCAAAGATCTGGAAACTACAGGAAACCCATCTTATCAAGTACCCTGGACCATGGCTGGCCTTCCAGTGATTAGTCTTCCTTGCGGCCTAGACCGAAACGGTTTGCCACTTGGGATACAGATTGTTGGACATTTATACGATGAAGCCAATCTACTATCATACGCAAAATGGTGCGAAAGCATTTTGGCCACTCAACTTCCTGAATCAAACATGGAAATCTGATATGGCTGAAGATTCCCTACTCAAACAACTTCAATTGCATCTGGAGTTTGCAAATTTAATCAATTAATCAACGTCAGCCTCTACATATTTTGACGGGCATTTAACGATGACATTGCTGCTTATGAACACTTTATCATCGCCAAATGTACCTTCCAATATTATCTCTGAATGCTCATTGAAAAATAGATCTGGAAGAATCCCCAAGTGAATAGCATCAATTGTTTCAGTTCCATCTGTCAACATGAATTTTGCTTCAATAGAGTCTCTTTCTCTAACAAAAGAATCTTCTACCAATTTACCACTGACTCTCAGCATACTGTCATTAGTATGAGTCTGATTGTCCTTGAGTTCACCTACAGTGTAGTAATAAACCGTAGCACTTTGAAAAGCCATCACGGTTAAGTACCCGAATGCTCCTAAAAGTACCATTAGTACTATAACCATCTTCCCTTTAGAACGTAAGAATGCTGACTCTTCTACTTCTATCGGTTTTGGATATTCTTTATCTTCTTGTACCATCGGTTGCTCGTATATTTAATTTCTAAAGGCAACGAATACAATCACAACTATCGAACGCATTAACTAAGTATTTGCAACTGGTTACAAACATTTTAGGAATTGAGCGGAAATATTGTTGCTCCCAAGATCCTAGAGTCATTATAACTAAACCAACACCAGCACTCCACAAACCCAGATAACTCCAATGGAATTAAATCTGTGAATTGGTCATCCAGAGAGAAATCATTCCCCTGGCCCAGACCTTGTCTGGATTTTACCCAGAATTATTTGTAATTCTCTTATTTCCTTCCTCAATTCCTTCTGTCTTTTAGACATCATCAAAACATACGCGAAAAAAGATGCCCAACTTATAAAAAACACAGCAAACAGCCAAGGGAGTTCTGATTCCCCTTTCAATTGATCACTCTGTTGAGCCACAGTTAATAAAGATTCTTTATCATGTTGATGGGAAGCGGCTTGAGCAGTGTATGAAACTGAAGTTAGCAGCATTGTAATTCCGGCAAGAAAAAGAATGGATTTCCCAATCCAGAAATATTTTGGCTTAGCCGATAGCATGATGCAATTCATCAATTGATTCCTCCGCACGGCGAAATGAATATCGTTCAACAAGTAAGTAAAGATAAAGGGACGTGAAAGATACAACCGACAATAGCAATACAAGATATATCTTACCGGAGCCGATAGCATCATTATCCTCTGCAAGTGGTCCGGCATTCAGTTCCGGATGGGCAGTCCTCCACCAAACGGTTGCCATGTATATAATTGGGGCATCTATCGCACCGAATAGAGCCACCACCGCACTGAACCGTGCCCCCTGTGAGCCTTTGGGTGCGTATGATCTGATCATGAGATAGCTGACATATATGAACCACAGAACTAACGTAGTGGTAAGCTTTGCGTCCCATGTCCACCACCACCCCAGATCTCCTTTCGCCCATATAACGCCAGTTACCAAAATCAAGCTTGCAAAAATCACTCCCAATTCTGCCGAAACATATGCCAGTGAATCCCATTTGCTGTTTCCTGTAAGCAGATAAACAAACGCGCATACTGCGACTATCACTATAGAGAGCATGCCCAGCCAAGCAAGTGGTACATGAGCATAAAAGATTCTTTGAGATACACCAAGATTGACTTCTGTCGGCACCCAGATGAAAACGGCGTATATGGTGAAAGCCATCAACACCGCGCTAATTATCAACAGTACTCGATACCAGACCCCGTGATCTGAATTATCTCCTTCTCGCAATGAATATTCCATACTTACAATTTATCATAACGAAAGCAATCTAGACCATAGTCTATCGATATCCAAAATGAGACATGCTTTTATACAGTCTACTCACCAATAAAACCCATATTCCAGTCCATTTTTCTCGCAATGACCCTTAGAATGTAATCTTTCCGTTTATACTCACTGGATAATTTAATGCCTGATGACTATCAGATCAGGTTGTGACTGCTCCTTTTGCTGAAGAAGAAGCTAATTTAGCGTATTTACCCATAACACCAGATCTATACTTGATCGGCGGTGCTTGCCAGCCAGCCAGCCTTGTTTTTAACTCATCATCCGATATACACAGAGTTAATTCCCTTTTGCTGGCGTCCATCAAAATCCTATCTCCATCCTTTACAAGGGCAATTGGTCCACCTACTTGAGCCTCTGGCGCTATGTGACCAATCATTGGGCCATGGGTAGCTCCTGAGAATCTCCCGTCCGTCAAAAGTAATACACTTTCTCCAAGGCCTTGCCCCATAATTGCTCCAGTGACAGCAAGCATTTCCTGCATTCCCGGCCCTCCTTTAGGTCCTTCATAACGAATAACCAAAACGTCACCATCCGCAATCAAACCGTTGGTCACAGCTTCAAAAGCAGCACGCTCTCCATCGTACACCTTAGCCGTACCTTCGTGCCTGAGATGCTTGGTACCGGAAACTTTCATCACAGAACCATCAGGCGCTAAATTACCTTTGAGAATTGCGAGCCCTCCTGATGGACTCCTTGGAGACGATATAGGCCTGATCACATCGCCATCAGCGGTGGCATGGAAATCACTCAAATTCTGGCCAATTGTCTTGCCGGTTATCGTCATACAATCTTCATGCAAAAGTCCTTTTCTCATTAATTCATTCATTACCGTCGGAACTCCTCCAACCTTGTCCATATCTGACATAACAAATCTTCCTGCCGGTTTCAAATCAGTCAGATATGGTGTCACTCGGCTTAATCGGTCAAAATCATCGATATCAAGCGGGACTTGGGCTTCGTGAGCTATAGCTAATAAATGCAAAACCGCGTTGGTCGACCCTCCCATAGCAAGAACAACAGTTATCGCATTTTCCAATGATTCCCGAGTAATTATGTCTCTGGGTTTCAGATCTTTTTCAAGTAGGTTCTGCAAAACCAAGCCTGCTTCATAAGCCAAGACTTCAGTTCGATTATCCACTGCAGGAATAGATGCAGTTCCAGGAATAGACATTCCCATTGCTTCTATTGCCGATGCCATAGTGTTGGCAGTGAACATACCAGAACATGCACCTTCTCCCGGACATGCAACTTTCTCCATCTCTATCAATTCATCCAAAGTCAGTTTCCCTTGGGAATGTGCTCCCACCGCCTCAAACATATCCTGAACATTAATATCCTTGCCTCGGTAATTACCTGGCAGTATTGCGCCCCCATAAACAAATAATGCAGGTATGTTTAACCGAGCCATCGACATAAGCGCTCCTGGCATGTTTTTGTCACATGCAGCAACGACAACCAGTCCGTCCATACTCTCTCCAAAACAAACCGTCTCTATCGAGTCAGCTATTACCTCTCTGCTCACCAATGAGGCCTTCATCCCTTCTGTACCCATAGATATCCCATCACTGATCGTGATCGTTCCAAACATGAACGGAACACTCCCTGCTCCATATAAACCATCCTTAACTTTTTCAGCGATTCTCCCAAGATGCACATTGCAGGGTGTAACGTCGCTAGCAAGGTTCGCAACAGCGGCAAATGGTTTATCCATATCTGAATCGGTCAGCCCAACTGCCCTGAGCATAGCTCTGGCTGCTGCTCGAGACGGGCCTTGGCTAACAACATGACTTTTGCGTTTTAGTAAAGGCTTGGCTTTAGTGGTCATATTTTTCTCCCTAAAAACAAATTTGCGTTAGTAACGAATTATATCAGTCCTGAACAAAATACTGGGCCAACATCAAATGACGTTCTCACGATGTACCACGCCCATTTGGAGAATATTGATTGCTCATTATTTGGGCGATAAGAAAAGCTGCTCCACCCAAAATAACTACGCTTAGATATGTTATTGAGCGATCTAGTAACGTGATCGCTAACGATTCTGGTCGTCCCAAGCTAATCATAAGAAGTGCGGTTACTCCGGACTCAACAGCCCCTATACCTCCAGGGGTCGGAACTGTACTAAGAATCGAACTCCCAAGAGCAACAATTATCATTAATGGTAACGAAACAGACAATCCTAGTGATTCAATTACAAAATACAACCTAGCTATTTCAAGTAGCCAAGCCAATGTTCCTAAAAAAACTAACACCCTTAAATTTTTGAAACTTCCTAATGTACTATTTTGGAAATCCTGATAGGCCCGTCTAAATCTGACTGGTAAAACGCTAGCTAACTTAATTCCATAGAATCTCATGAAAAGCAAAATCAATACTAACAACGATAACATCGCAACCGTTATGCCCAAGAGATAGAATGCTAATATCGACCTCTGATCAGCCGCGAAAATCCCCGTCACCACAAGCAGGATTGCAACAATAGTAGCCAAATCTAGCGCTCTCTCAGCCAAAATAGTGCCCAATATATGTGAAAATCTTGATCTAGAATCACGGGCGAATTTGTATGCTCTATAGGCATCTCCAATACGAAACCACCCGATGGCATTAACGAACCATCCGGCCAAAATCAACTTCGAGCAATTGACAACGGATGGCAATTCTTCTCTGTCACGCAAGCCTACATTGACGTTACTTGCTATTACTCTCCATCTCAATCCTCTAACCAGAAAACTTAAGTAATAGGAGACAAAGCCAAAGCAATAGAACCATGGGTCCATTGATGCTAAACTTGCCCAAGTTTGACTCCAATCGTAGTTGAATCTAGAGGCCACTAAAATTAACAGCAAAATTGGGATGAAAGCTGATGTTAATGATTTTAAAGAATATAGCCGCCTCATGGAAAATCCAGCTTGAGTGGTCTGATTCATGCTACAAAGGTCTCTTTGCAGGCAATCCAGCACGTCTGGGATAACGATCACTCGTACCGTGAATTTTTTCTATCACCAAGAGGTTGGATGACCTATGCCCAAATTCATAGATATTGGTTGAGATGACATTCTGGACCTTGCCTCCCAACTCTGATATGGCGTTCATTCCATCATCCAATTCTCGTTGTATGTGGGGCCCCTTTGGAATTATTACCAATCCGCCAATCCTACAAAACGGCAATGTCAGTTCTACTAAAGTGGATATATTTGCTACAGCTCTGGCAACAGCAAAATCAAATTTTTCTCGATGATCATCTCTGTGCGCCATTATTTCAGCACGTGCCGTAACAACAGATACATTGTCCAAATCCAGCTTTACTACTAATTCTTCCAAAAACCGAGTTTTCTTCCCTACAGACTCGATTAGGGTAGGCCTCAAATCAGGGAACGCTATCTTCATAGGCAGGCCCGGAAATCCTGCTCCACTACCAATATCGACAAAACTTCCCGAGTGGAGCATGTCATGGCTAAGAGCCAAGCTAACTTGTAGTGAATCTAAAAAATGCCTGATTTCAGTTAATTCAAGAGCATTTTTTGAGGTAAGATTAACCGACGAATTCCTTTCTCTAAGAAAGCTATAATATCTTTCAAAAAGTTGTATTTGATAGCTATCGAGCTCAATCCCTATAGAATTGGCCCCTCTGACAACTAAATCCACTGATTCCTCTCCCGTTAAATTCAATTTGATTGCGGACGATTATATCATTGAAAAAAGCCAGTCCAAGTCAATTATTGTGATGGTCACATTCAACCAATTCAGTGATCCAATTGACATCAAAATGAGTGATGATATACATTAACATTAAAGTGAATATGATCCGGGGGGAGCTTGGTACGCTAGGCTGAGAGGTTTCGAACCGTCGAAACGACCCCGATACCTGATCTGGGTAATGCCAGCGAAGGAACGTGAGAGAATCCATCTTGCCGCCTAGATCAGGCGGTTTTTTTTTCAAAATAGTATTTTCAGGGAGCAGAAATAGATGCGTTACAAAGTTTCCCAGATAACCATATTAATATTAGCCATAGCCTCATTTGTGGGCTGTGGTACTGAAGACAAGAATCGAGAATTGGTAATCATGACTCACGATAGTTTTGATATCAGCCAAGAAATAATTACGGAATTCGAACTTGCCAATGATGCAACCATAGTTATTCAGAAATCAGGAGATGCGGGATCTGCTTTGGTTCGAGCAATTTTGGAGAAAGGTAATCCTTCAGCGGATTTACTCTATGGCATAGATAACACTTATTTAGGGAGAGCCCTCGAAGAAGATATTTTTGTTCCATACGAATCTCGTGGCCTGAAAAATATTTCGGAAAATCTCATACTTGACCCAACCCACCATGTCACACCTATAAACTACGGATACGTAAATCTTAACTATGACAAAAAGTTTTTAAACGAAAATGATATGACTCCACCAACTGCTATGGAAGACCTCGTAGGTCCTAACTGGAAGAGTAGATTAGTTGTACTAAATCCCAGCTCTTCATCACCTGGGCTCGCATTTTTGATATCGACTATTGCATATTTTGGAGAACACGGTGAATACAACTATCTAGACTTTTGGGGAGATCTCAAAAATAACGATGTTCTGGTAAAAGACGGTTGGAGTGATGCCTATTATACAGATTTTTCCCAATATGGTGGCTCCCGACCTTTAGTAGTCAGTTATGCAACTAGCCCTGCAGCAGAGGTGTTTTTCTCCGAAGTAGAAATTGCAGAACCTCCTACTGGCAATATCCTTATCGACAGGGCGACTTTCATGCAAATTGAAGGTATTGGAATACTTAAAAATGCTGACAGTACATCTCTGGCAAAAAAATTCATTGACTTTGCGTTAGATATAAATTTTCAGGAAGATTTGCCAGGGAAAATGTTTGTGTATCCAGTTAACACGGATGCAAAAACTCCTGATTTTTTTAGATTTGCAGAAGTACCCACTGCTCCGTCCGATATATCTGCACTTGAAATAAGTGAAAAGCGAGAAGAATGGATTGACGCATGGACAAACGTCATGTTGAGATAATCTGACTATTTAATATCGAATGATCAAATCTGCGGGTTTGTGAGATACAGATGAGAAATCATAATATCCTGGGCCGAATCCTTGTTACGGGGAGTTTATTATACCTCGTGTTGTTCCTCATCTATCCCATCGCGTCTGTTTTAGGCCGTAGCATAGACCCAAATCATTTCCTCGGGCCTCTCAATTCACTTGTGACAGAACCATACTATATTGGCCGCATCTGGTTCACAACATGGCAAGCAGCAGTATCTACTGTGTTAACTTTGGTCTTTGGGCTACCTTTAGCCTATGTTTTTGCTAAGCATGATTTCTGGGGCAAGACACTACTGAAGTCTGTTTCAATCATTCCATTCGTTATGCCAACTATCGTTGTTGCAATGGGTTTCATAGCTCTATTAGGCCCACAAGGAGTGCTTAACCAAGTATTCAACTCCTTATTCGATTTAGACCAACCATTGATCCAGGTCAACAACACATTAATAATTATTTTTTTAGCTCACATTTTTTACAACTACTCAATTGTAGTTCGCATTGTTTCAACAGTATGGTCCAATTTAGATACCCGCTACGAAGAAATGACGTCGGTTCTGGGCGCAGGAAGAGTAATGACCTTTATCCATGTAACTCTACCCCTGCTAATGCCGGCTGTAGGATCCGCTGCAATTTTAGTTTTTACATTTTCCTTCACTTCATTTGGAGTAGTGTTAATTTTAGGAGGCCAGCAATTCGCTACCATAGAAGTTACTGTGTACGAACTTGCAACCAAATTGTTCAGGTTTGAGCTAGCTGGTACTTTAGCTATGGTACAGATTATTTTCACATATATTTTCATGTTCATTTACGCCAAAATCCAATCGAAAACCAGCGTTCAAATGAATTCAATACCAAAACCCACCTCCGCAAAGAAAGCCTCCGGTGTTAAAGAGATAATTATCCACGCATCTGTCTTCTTATCCTTAATAATATTGCTGTCTCCACTTCTTGCTTTAATTGAACGTGCGTTCTCCGTGGGAGATAGTTATTCTCTGCTACACTTTGAGAATCTTTTCTCAAACAGGCAAGATTCCTATTTCTACCATCCTCCCACCCAAGTCATATGGAATTCAATTCGATTCGCAAGTGCAGCAATGTCAATTTCACTTTTAATAGGAACTACTGTTGCATATTTCATTGCCTCTCGAAATGACAAAGGCAGCTTGTCTGACTCTATATTCATGATGCCCTTAGGAATATCCTCAGTAGTGATGGGGTTTGGATTTCTGATGGCTTTCAACAAGCCATATTTTGACCTTAGAAATTCCTCTCTGATAATAATCCTTGCACATTCTCTAGTAGCGTATCCATTTGTAATACGCAGCGTTTTACCAGTATTGAGAAGCATCCCTCAAAACATGAAAGAATCTGCAAGGATACTCGGAGCCTCGGATACACAAACATTCCTGCATATTGACATACCTATCATCATGAAAGCTCTCTTGGTGGGAGCAGTTTTTTCATTTGCGGTTTCAATGGGAGAATTTGGGGCATCAGTGTTGGTCACAAGGCCGGAGTTCTCAACGATACCCATCGCAATATACAGATTCCTTTCTCTGCCCGGCACTAGTAACATAGGACAGGCCTTAGCGATGAGTTGCATCTTGATGGCAGTGGTTGCTACTGTCCTGATGGTAATAGAACGATTCAGGTATAAAGAGAGTGGTATATTCTAATGCCTATCTTAGAACTATGTTCTATCACAAAGTCGTTCAACTCAACTAACGTCTTATCCAACGTTTCCCTAAGTGTTCAGAAATCTGAAATAGTTTGCATCCTTGGTCCAAGCGGGTGTGGCAAAACTACTTTATTGAGATTAATAGCAGGTCTCGAGAACCCAGACAAAGGATCTGTAATATTTCAAGGCCAAGTAATCAACAAAGTAGCACCAAAAGACCGAGGATTCGGCCTGATGTTTCAGGATCTTGCATTATTCCCACATATGACAGTATTTGGCAACATTTCTTTTGGGTTAAGAATGCAAAACATTGATAAAAATTCGATTGACAAAAAAGTAGACGGTCTACTTGATCTTCTAAATTTATCTGGATACCGTAACCGGAGAATCACTGAACTATCTGGTGGGGAAAAACAGCGAGTTGCATTAGCCAGATCATTGGCACCAGAACCAGAATTATTGATGCTTGATGAACCTTTGGTATCACTTGACAGAGATCTAAGAGAGTCGATCCAAAATGAACTTCGAACAACTCTGAAAAATATTGGTATGACCTCGATATACGTAACCCATGACAGGGATGAAGCATATGCGCTAGCAGACTCAATTATCGTAATGAACGAAGGCAATATAGTGCAAACTGGTTCGCCCGAAGAACTATTTAACTACCCTGCAACTGAAGTAGTTGCTAAATCTTTGGGCATAGTTAACGTTTTCAAAGGCTCTGCCGTGTGTAAAGCCGAGTACATAGAAATAAAATGTCAGTTTGGCATTTTATCATTGTTGAAAGGGAATTTTGTGGCGAGTGAAACAGAGGTATCTACGCTCTTAGTATTAGACGAATATAAGCTTTCTGTCCAGCATATAGTTAAAAACACCGTTCCTGCCGCAAATACATTTGTAGGCACAGTAGAAAGTAATCGGTTTCACTCCGGTGAAACAGTGTTGTCAGTAAAGATTGAAGAAACATTGATCACACATAAATTCAAATCGCACTCACGAACACATGATTTTGAAACCGGAGAAAAAATTTCTATCACGATTCCTGCCGACGCAGTTAGAGTAATAAACTGATTTCCAAATATTTACTGCATCTTCTATATTTGATGAATTATTAATTTACGTTACCACTGTCATGCACAGAAATACATGTCGCATAAATAAATATAAGTGAGTTTCAAATTATGGCTATATACCTGACAGAAGAAGACGTGAAAAATCTTTTAACCATGGAGATTGCTTTGGACTCTACCGAAGCTATGTTCGTAGAAAAAGGAGAAGGGTATGCGACCAATAAGCCTCGTTACAGGGTTCCATTCCCAGGAGGATCACTTCAAGTGATGTCTGCTTCTCTGCCTCGCTTGGGAGTTACCGGAATTAAAACTTACACATCCGTTAAAATGGGGACTCGTTTCCATTTGTATCTGTACAGCTCTGAGTCTGGTGAATTACTGTCCATAATTGAGGCAAACACTCTTGGACAGATTAGGACTGGTGCTGCAACTGGCATAGCCACTAAATACTTATCTAGAAAAGACTCCGTTTCAGTGGGAGTTATTGGATGCGGATACCAAGCCAAATCACAACTAGCTGCTGTATGCCAGGTGAGAAATATAAAAAATATCCTCGCTTTTAGTCGCAACGAAACAAGACGTTCGGCTTTCTCAAATCACATGAAATCAACTCTAGGCGTAGACGTTCTGCCAGTTGAAAGTGCAAAACATGCCGCAAAAGATGCCGATATCATTATAACTATCACAAGTTCCAAAAACCCTGTACTTGAAGGGGAATGGGTTAAAGCAGGTTCCCACATCAACGCAGCAGGAGGGAATCATTGGATGCGAAGAGAACTCGACCAAACTGCTGTCAGAAAAGCCGAGATCAAAGTAGTCGATGATTTAGAACAGGCGAAAATTGAGTGCGGGGATTTAATTTCCCTCTACGAACGCGGCGCAATTCACTGGGAACAAGTTGTAGATTTGTCGCATATTGTGTCGGGTAAGCTACAGGGGAGACAATCCTCCGAACAAATAACCCTGTTTGAGTCTCAAGGGATTGCTCTTGAGGACATAGCAGTGGGTGCGCACATACATCAACTAGCAGTAGAACGATCTATTGGCCAAGCATTGCCTTCATAATCTTCGAACAACCTATGGAAGAGCCTGACGTATAATTACTAAGGGTATCTAAAGACATTTTCATTTTATCAGGACAATATGTTCCTGCATTTCAGTGGTCACTTGTGGACCTTGCTCAGATATAAACACATCTATTTCTGATCTGATTCCAAATTCAGGCAAATATATCCCTGGCTCAATAGTAACAGCTAAATTCGACACTATTTCCCTTGTATCAAAAGTCTCCCAACTATCCAAGTTAACAGCATTTCCATGCACATGGCGACCTAAACTATGCCCAAGTCTGTGGCCAAAATTATCGCCAAAGCCTGAGCTCGTTATAAATTCTCTTGCAACTCTGTCAACTTCCCAACCTCTTACAACTTTCTTCTGCTCAAATGAGCCTGTAATATACGAAAGTGCCTTGTCTCTAGCTCCAGTTACCAAAGAAAATATTTCCTGCTGTTTATCACTAGGATTTTCTCCCACAAAAGCAGTCCAAGTAATATCAGCATACATGGAATCAATGTTCTTCAAGCGGCCCCACAAATCAATTAACAACCAGTCTCCATATTTAATAACTTTGGAATTAATTCTAGACGGTTCGTAATGCGGATAGGAGGAATTCTCGTTCAAAGCAACTACCGGGCCATCTTCATATTCGAGATTATAGTTATCGTAACGCACTCGTATGAACTCAGCTAGATCGTATTCTGTAAGACGTGACATTATGTTCATGGAAACATAATCAAATGCTTCATGAACTATCTGGTCTAGGCATTTAGCTGCAGTGATGTGAGTTGCAATTTGATCATTTGTCCAACGCTGAGTCGAATATTGCACTAGATCTGCTGACGACAGGATGTCTAACCCCAAGCTACGGACTAACTCTATAGTACCGGCGTCAACTATTGAAATGCGAGGCAAATTGTTATCAGGGGAGTATTCCATTGAAATTTTATTTGCTACTGAAAGTATGTGTTGCAGTTGCTCTTTCATTTCAATTTGGCTACTGAACCAACGACATTCAATCTGGAACGTATCAAATCTACCTTGGTCAACAATACTTGCAAGGATGATAGGTTCATTTTGAACGGGTATCCAGATCCAATATGGTCGAGTGATATTCGAAATATCTCCCCATATGTCTTCTATTATCGAGTTCCTATGTCTGTACTCATACATCAGCCAGCCATCGATATGATTCTGAGCCATATAATGTCTAGCTTGTAACAAAAATTTTTGAATTTCCATACTGAATCCTCTTTGTAAGAATCCTATCAAGCCATCTGCAGATATCAGTTTCACCCCTACAGTTTAGGTTCATCCTGATATACTATCAGGCCAATCAAAGCTAATTAGCAGATATTGCGAACCTTCTGACAAGACTGTAGAATCTGACACTCGTAACGAACCCAACTAGGATTAAATCCAGCATGCACATCCCAGATGAGATATTATCAGCAGTAGATTCGTCTATAACCGATTTAATCAGTTTACACCAAGCCCTAGTACGTATTAAGTCTGTTAACACTGGTATTATGCCCACTGGGAACGAGACTGCAGTGTGTGAATTTGTGCAACAGTGGCTGTCTGACGAAGGAATTGATTCCGAAATACTAGCTAGAGACCCTAACCGTGGCAATCTTATCGCAAATATAGATGGCACGTCAGGTCAAGCTGGATTAATGTTTATGTCACACACAGATGTGGTGCCAGTGGAAGATGAAAACAAGTGGAGCATGCCTCCGTTCGGAGCTACTATCTCAGACGGCAGGATCTATGGCCGAGGATCAAATGACTGCAAAGGACTGCTAGCAGCCCAATTGATGGCTATGAGTATTTTGAAACGTACCGGTGTACATCTGAGAGATGGTTTGATATTGGCATCTGGTGCCGATGAGGAGCACGGAGGCCGATATGGTTTTGAATGGCTAGCAGAAAACTACCCAGAGAAAATTGCAGCACCGTTGGCAATTAACGAAGGTGGAGGCGAACCTATATCTTCTGGATCACTCACATATTTGTTAGGAACCGGAGAAAAAGGTCGCCTGCAAATAGAAATCAATGTGAAAGGTACAAGTGCCCACGCTTCGGTACCGTGGCAGGGAAACAATGCTATGTACAGAGTCGGTCAAGTGCTCCAAAGGATCGAGGCATATAAGCCTGAACTAGACACCTCTTCCGAGCTATTCAAGCACTTGTCTACTTTCGCAGTCGAGCATAAACCTTCTCCTGATAACATCACTGAAATTATTTCTGATATGGAATCCGTAAATCCAAGGTTTGCCTCAGTTCTACGTGCATTATCTCGGATGACCGTGACTCCTACCATGGTCTCTGGAGGAATAAAATCCAATAGCGTACCTGAATCAGTTTCAATCACCTGCGATGTGCGGACATTACCACATCAAGATGAACAATATGTAAGAACTGAATTAAATGAAGCACTTGATGGAATACCAGGCGTTGATTTCGAAATTGACTATATGGCAGTGCCGAACTCATCACCATTTCAGACAAATTTCGCTGACAGAATACGATCAGTCACTCAACTAGTGTTGGGGAGACAAATACAATGGGTTCCAATGACAAGTACTGGTTTCACCGATTCTAGGTTCACTAGAACTTTAGACACTACAACTTATGGGTTTGCTGGATCCCATCCAGATGATGATCCATTGCTTAGTAATATTCATGGTACTGACGAATCAATAGGCATTAACAGCTTAGTAAGCGGTACTAAGATCATGCTGGGATTATCGTATGATCTTCTAGCCGCACTATAAATTCAGGAACTTCCTGTTATTCCCTCCAATAATTCACTCGCACGAAAAATCCCGCATGCAGAATTTTATTAGCCAAGAAATACGATCATAATCTCATACAATACTCTTCAATTCGATGCTGATTCTAATATCAATATCCAAGTATTCAGAGTTTAATGTCTATGAAAATAGAGAAATACAGCATAGAACTATTTCAACTAATTTGAGATAAATACTTCAACCAAAAAATTGCATGCATTATGTAAACTGCTGTTAAGGAGTACTCGGATGTTAGTTGGATATGTTAGCGATGATCGCTATGTTGCACTCGACAACGTCCTTTTGGAATTCGAGAAGGATGGTGAATCACACGAAACCACTTCCAGAGCAACTGGGGCAATATACTTAGAAATTGAACCGGGACGTTATAAAATCACGCTCCGGAAAGATGGCTATACGCCAAAAAGTGTCGATATGGACATACCATCCAACGAACCGTATCACTTCAGATTGTTGAGCGATCGTCTTCTAGGATACGTCTGGCCGAAATGGGTACAGGCTGGTGAGAGATCAGAGTTCAGAGTCCATTCATCAAAAGCATACCGACTGGACTTGTACAGGTATGGATGGGAGAAAGAACACATCCGTACGCTGGGATGGTTCGATGAACATGGCCCGTCTGCGACAATGCAAATAACACCAGACGGCGATTATACTCAAACTGGAGTCGAATGGAACAAAAGAGGATATTCTGGTAATCCTCATCATACACAATTCGTTACGGGACCAAATCGATCTGGACTTTATTATCTGCACGCAAAAACTGAAGAAAACGAGTTTTTCTCCTTTCCTTGGATTGTTGCCCCTTCCTCACCTGTAGCAAAAATAGCGGTACTTGCATCCAATATAAACTGGAATGCGTACAATAGTTTCGGAGGCCGCAGCAATTATATTCATCCAGATAAGTTGCCTGAAAAGCCAACTGTCAACTCTCGCCTAGACCTCGATCGATATACCAAGTCGGTTTCCAGCGGATACCGTCACAGCAGTTATGCCCCTGTTTCTTTCGATAGACCTGAACCAATAAACCATATACCTGAATCAGTAATTATCACTGACCCGATCGAAGGACGTTCAGCCTGTCATGTATGCCCTGCTGAATGGAGGCTGTTTGGATGGATGGAGAAGGAACAATTCTCTTACGATCTGTATGCAGAAACGCAATTACATTCAGGAGTGTTAGATCTATCAGATTACAAAATACTTATCATAAGTACGCATCCAGAATACTGGTCTCAAGAGATGTACTTCAAGACTAAGCAATGGGTATTTGAGCAAGGTGGTAAATTGATGTATCTGGGGGGTAACGGACTTAACTGCGAAGTATCAATATCTGACAACCTAGCTGTTACACACCATAACGGTATGTGGGGCGGGGCAGCGGGTGAGTTAGCTGAAATAGATAAGGAGAGTCGATTCGACATTTACCATGAATCAGAAGCAAATTTACTTGGGGTCCGATGTACTGATTCAGGAATCATGACAGGAGCTCCTTACAAAGCGGTCGACACCTCCCACTGGATTTTTGAAGGAACTGGATTAAAAAACGGAGATATTTTTGGTGAACAAAATCTGCATGTCAGGTGTTCAGGCGGTGCATCTGGCCACGAAACAGATAAAATTTCGCCAAGTTCTCCCAAAAACATAAAGCTTCTGGCTAAGGGATTGAATCCAGAAGATGGTGGAGCTGAAATAGTTCACTACGAAACTAGTAGTGGAGGCTCCGTGTTTTCAGTAGGGTCAATCAATTATCCAAGCTCTTTACCGGTAGATCCAAACATTCAAAAAATTACTCGAAACGTTCTGGAAAGATTTTTAGCGGGATAGTCATGGCAATCCATTGAACAATTTCCTTCTACTACAAACCCAACTATTCCATCTTGTTAGGAATCAAAATACCATTATCTGTACCTTGTTCTTGGTAACAAGAGATTCCTAATCCTCTTTTTTTGCATGGTGCCAAATTACTGTCCCAAAAACAATGGTCATCAACAATCCCAGGCTAGCAACAGCCGCATATTCAAGCCGAATTCCTCTATACCAATCAAGTAATCTAGAATTAACTGGTAGGTCTGTTAGTTGAATTGAAAACGCCGTTCCTGCAGGAGATTCTTGTGATTCTAAAACCTCGTATTCGAGAGAACCAATATTAAACCTATCAGTAATTTCAATTTGATCACTGCTGACTCCCATAACTCCTACGGGTACCAGCACTCGCGTTCTTTCAGAACCGTATCTCAATATTTTGTCAAAACTTATTGAACTACTGTTAAAAGGGAAGTGGTAAGAATACAGCAATTCATGCCTTCCAGGAGGCACTGATCCAAGCAGAGCAAATCCCCGATCAACTTTTATATAATCAGCAGATAGCAATTCCGTTTCCAGCCTGAAGCCTGAAGCCCCTTCAGGCAATCCAAATCTCAGAAGATCCATCACTCCAGGCCCTGGTATATATGTCCGATCACTTGAATTAGACAATGTGACCATCTCCATCACATAGATACTGTTAGTATCCTTATCCATACCTTCAAACAATATGGACATCGAGTCTACCGATATAAAACTATCATCAGCAACAGAGTTATAAACTATCATTTCTACAGGTAATGCAGCCCAATCTACTGATTTGAATTCTACGGCGTAAAAGGCGCCTTGATAAACGGTTGTTATTCCATAGACGGCTTCTGGAAGAATATCCACATTCTCAAATATGAATCCTCCTTCAAAATCAGTAAAGGCTTCCAAAGATTCTGTGTTCCCATTCGCTATTTTATGAAGAAATATAGGTATGCCTGCAACTGTGCCGTGATCCATACTTTTATTGACTAGGCGTCCAACTACTGCAGTAGTGAAATCGCTGGCATTGGCTACATTTTCTGTCCAGAGGATATTTGCAATAAAAATAATAGAGACGAGGAAGGCCATTAAGCAATCGATCCTCCAAAATATTATTTGTCTTGGTTGATCTTTTGATTGATAATATTTAGGGAATATATGACTGTGTTGAGGCATTCCTTTACTCAATTTGTTGACCTTCATTCCCTACTAATCGATTTCTTACTGATTGCATTTCGCTCTCCACTGCAACGAGTAGTTCAGACTGTTCATTTTGGCTTACATGTACGCTTCTTAAAATTTGAGCTGCTTTACTCATATAAGTAGTTCTTAAAGAATCATATTCTCCTTTTGTAAGGTTACCTATAGCAAACTCAAGCTCAAGGTTTTTGAGATCAAATATGGCTGATTCCCAATCTGAAATTGGACTAACCAGATGTATTTCTTCATCAGAAAGGTAAGGAAGGTTTTTCTTTAAGACAAAAGGAATTAGAATAGCCACAGCAGGTATAATTGCCAGTAAAAATGCGAAAATAACGAGCAAATCGGTCCCCTTTTTATGCTCGAGTAGCCTGTTTGAGACTACGCATTATAACCGTTGATGCCGCTAGTTGACGTTGAGGCCACATACCGAGGAGGAACCCTGCAATCAACAGTGGTCCCGATGCCCACATCCACCAAACAAGTGGATTTATTAAAATTCTGAATACAGCTTGACCATTATCTTCAAATGCGGACGGAACTATATAGAAATCCTCTACCAGTGTACTTCTGATAGCGCCTCTGGTTGCAGCTATTCTAAACTCAGGATAGAAAGCTCTGTAAGGCCGCATATTCAAACTATATTCACCATCTACATATGTTTCGATTTCAGCTACTTCTTCAACTCGGTCCTTGAACAAAGTCTTATCTACACCTAAATATTTAAATGTGTATCTCCCAATTTCTCCTGTTTCTCCCGGAGTAAGGACCAGATCTCTCTGGACCGCATAAAAGGATGAACCTATGACTCCAACACTTAACATAATTATAGAAAGATGTACTACATATCCACCATATCTAACGCGATTATTGGTTAACAAATTGGCAAACGCAACGACTGGCATTTCACCATTCTTAGTGCGGGAAATAGTTCCACGAATCCACTCTTGGAAAATACTGGCTACAACCATACCGCATATTGAGAAAGCAAATATTGCTATTCCTTGACCAATACCCAAAGAAAGCAATATCGCAAACACGGCTATTGCCACCAACACTGGTATCCTGATCGTCTTAAGCATTTTCCCAATGGTTGTAGTTCGCCAAGGCAGCAGTGGGCCAACTCCCATCAAAGCTACCAGCAAAAGTAGAATCGGGCCGTTGATGAGGTTGAAATATGGAGCACCAACAGTCACAGTCTCACCTTGGGCTGCTTCAGAAAATATAGGGAATATTGTGCCCCATAGCGTTATCAGAGCAACAGCTAGAAATAAAACGTTCTGAATAAATAATACGCCTTCGCGAGAGAGGAATGATTCCAAATGGGATTTGCTCTTTAAAGTATCAGCTTTGAAAAATAAGATTATGATCGAAGCAATCAAACTGAATCCCATAAAGAACAAGAATAGCCAACCCATGCTCGATTGGGCAAATGAATGAACAGAAGGCACTGGTCCTCCCCTGTTTATAAACATTCCCATCTGAGCCATTGCAAATGCACATATAATCAAAACTATATTCCACTTTCGAAACATTCCTCTTCTTTTTTGAACCATTATGGAATGTACGAATGCAGTCATTGCCAACCAAGGCATCAATGCTGAATTCTCTACGGGATCCCACGCCCAATATCCACCCCACCCCAATATAGTGTAGGCCCACCATGACCCCAACAATAATCCCAACGTTAATATCAACCATGAAATCATTCCCCACAAACGCCCATGATCGACCCAGTCATCACTCATTCCGCGTCCAGACATTACAGAACCCATTGATATAGCGAAAGGAACAGCAACCATCACCAATCCAGACATTTGAACAGGAGGATGAATAAACATCCCGAAATGAACTAGCAAAGGATTGATGCCCTGTCCGTCTAACGGTACAACATCAAGTTTTTCCATAGGATTTGCAAATCCTACGATTATGAAAAGAAAAAAGGTTAATGTTAGCGCTAGAATACCAGCGGCGAATGTACCGGTGTGGGGTAGTGAACGAAAAGTGACAGCCACAGCTATTGCTGAAACAATCGACAATACCAACGTCAGGAAAAGTAGCGAACCGGCATTACCTGCATACATAGCCACCCATGTATATGAATGTGGCATCGACAGGCTACTGTTTTCAGCGACATACTTAACTGAGAAATCATTAGTAACAAAAGCGTTAACCAACGTAGCAGAAGAAACCAAAAGTAATATAGGAATAGTGTACAGGCTATATCTTCCGCTTGAAGCTAAATTATTAATTCGTAAGAACGCCGCAGATATGCAAGCCAGAGTCGAATAACACCCCACCATTAGAGCTAGTAGTAAAGATAGTCCTCCCAGTTCAATCATAGTTGAAATCTAGCCTCTGTAACATTATTTTTTGTTCTTCAGAGATTCTTCAATCGAATCCATATATTCTGCAAGTTCATCGCTTAGGAAGTCAGGCGCCGTAATAGCGTTTCTTGCAGTGTCTCGGGATTTATTTTTCATTTTAGCTAATACAACTACGGATGTAATTAACAAAACTAACAACCCTAAAGGTGGTAAAACCCATGCCGTCATATTGAAACCATCGCGTGGTGGCTCAAGCAAAACGCTTGGCCCATATCGGGACACAAAAAACTCCTGCACTTCGTCATCACTCAAGCCCTCACTAATTTTTTCCAATACTATATTTCTCATCTGCGTTGCAAGTACATGCTGAGATTGATCAATGGCCTCTCCAGGACAAACTGGACACATTATAGTTTTGTTAAGTTTATGTGCTCGTTTTTCAATATCGGGGATTTCATATGACGAGGTACAGGCACACACAAATACCAGTAACATTATGAGCCAACGTTGATAGCAAGCAAGTGCATACATATGATTGGTTATGTTATTTCCGTGAGCAAAATGATACAACTATTTTGAGCCAACCTGTTTGAAGAACATTTTCAGTTACTATTATACCTACTGTCCAACACATATCTACACGAAACGGATGCATCCATGTTTTGCCCCTGCTATAATTCCAAGGATTCGAAATCTGAAACACCCTGTTTTGTTATCATGGATTTTCGTAGTCCATAATTAGTGAGAGGCTCGAATAATTGATGGAAGTGCCTTGGACCCCAGAATCAGAAAGCCCTCTCAAATCGCTACCCGGCAGGCCAGCATATAACTACTATATTAGTGAACACGCTAATCAACTCCGCATGGTACGGCAATCGGTGAAACTTGTGGAAATACCTCCTATACCCAGAGATTACAAGCTTAGGCAGTTGCGAAACAGCGATGTCAAATCTTACCAAGAGCTTTTCAGTTTAGCTTTTCATATGCCTGATGCTTTAGCCAAAACATTGGAGAAGGTTTTGGCTGATGGATTCTTCGTAATAGAACATCTTCCTTCATCCACTATAGTTGCTTCATGTGTGGCGGAAAGAGAATCCAAAGTAGGTAAAAATTGCATTTTAGGATGGCTGGTCTGCGATCCATCGCACACTGGCAAAAAACTTGGAACAATTGTCGCCGCAGCCGTAACAAACAAACTAGCAAAAGAAGGCTGTGAAAACCCTCTGCTAAGCACTGATGATTTCAGGCTAGCAGCTATCAGAATATATTTGGAACTTGGTTGGAGACCTTACTTGTACAAACCAGATATGAAACAACGCTGGGACGATACATGTATTCGGCTAGGTCTAGATGTGAATTCGAATAACTATGTGGTTGAATAAATGGTATTGATATTTAATTAAAGAGGTGGATTTTGTCTTCTGTTTTGTACATAACATCTGATCGCACAGGAGCCGGTAAAACTACTCTGTGCACAGCAATAGCTCATAAATTGATTAATCTTGGGAAAACAGTTTCTGTATTCAAGCCTTTGTCAGCCGAGACAAACAACGGGCAAGATGAACGAGGGACCTATAAAGATTTAGTGAATTTGGCAACATCAAAATGGCCGATTGCTGTACCAGAAAAAGGGATTGATGCACATATCATTAAAGAGATTTGTGTTACCGCAGACCAGGTTAAAGGAAGCAACGATATTCTGATAGTAGAAGGATTGCCTACAATCTCGATAGAAGATACTAACCGTATCATTGAAGCCTTGGATGCAACTCTACTCTCTGTAGTTGAGTACAGTTCTGAATTGTCACCTTCAAACTTGGAGGGATGGTCAAAAATAGATAGTGACAGATTTGTAGGAATTGTAATAAATAAGATGACAATTTATGCAAGTACAGATTTGAATCATAATGTACTGATCGATCTCCAAAAAAGAAAAATGCCTGTGCTTGGTGTAATCCCAGAGAACAGGACATTGTTAGGAGTTAGCGTTAAACAACTGGCAGACTATTTGGGAGGGAAACTAATTGATTTCGGAAATGACTCTGGTAATTTGGTCGAAAGTGTAATGGTAGGTGGAATGTGGATGGACGCCGGAGAAGTTCATTTCGGATTACGAAATGATAAAGCCGTTATCGTGAGAGGGGATCGACCAGATATTCAAATGGCTGCTCTAGGTACTTCCACTTCATGCCTAGTTTTGACAGGAGATATTGAACCTATAGAATATATATTGAACGAAGCACGTGAATCTGAAACTCCTATCATTACAGTGGCGACCGACACACTGTCCACTATGGAAAATATTTCAGAGCTTCCTAGAACAGCAGTGTTCGATCATTCAAAAAAGCTAAGGGAATTCAGTTTGTTACTAGATAACCACGTCGAACTCGAGTCCATTTACCAAAAACTAGGTGCCATCACGTAAAAATCGCTATCAAAACTGGAGGTGGTGGACATTGTTTGAAATTCTAGTCTTAGGTTCTCCTACCACAGTTGCATCGAATCTGAAAATAGTTGTTTAAGTTCTTGGCGACCCACTGGTCGAGGGGATAACCCCAGAACTCTTTTTTGAGGCAATGCTCCCGTCACAAGGTCGTCAACGTCGTCGTTAGTGAAGCCAATTCCATTCAATCCATTTGGAATATCCAATGCCCGAATAAGAGTAATTATTGAGTCAGCTAACAATTCACCAGCATCTTCTAATGAAGCATCTGTTCGATTAGCTCCCATCAATTCAGCTGCCCTTAGATGCCTTTCAGGATTCGTAGGAGCAGTAAATCTAAAAACTGCTGGGGCATTCAAAATTACAGATATCCCATGGGGACAAAGTGGAACGTTATCAGGGTAGCCTTTTAATTGAAAATCCTTAGCCATTCCTGACACTGGGTAAGACATTCCGTGAGGTATATGGCATCCTGCATTCCCAAAACCAACCCCGGCGAAGGTAGCAGCAAGTAGCAATTCGCTTCTTGCTGCATAATCATCAGGATCTTTGGCGGCTGGTATCAAACTCCTAGCAACCATTTTGATTGCATTAGTCGACCATATGTCACTGATTGGATTAGAACCTTGATATGCGGGCCTCAAGAGTGGAGAATCAGGAGCTTCTCGTTCACTGAAAGGTAAAGCTGTATACGATTCCAAACCATGGCTTAAAACGTCGAATCCACTGCTCGCAACCACCATCGCAGGCAAAGTACGGGTATTGTCAGGATCAACAATTCCTACATCAGGCCTAAGAAACCTGTGGGCTATTCCTGTCTTTGTGCCCATTGCAATAAAGTCGAATATTGCCACACCCGTCGTTTCACTTCCCGTCCCAGTAGTAGTCGGAACTGCGACAAGCGGCCTAAGCTTCCCAGGAACCGGAACACCTTTTCCTATTGGTGCATTAACATAAGTCAGAAAATCGGCAGGAAATGTTGTGTAGAGATTAGCTACTTTGGCTGTGTCTATGCTTGATCCGCCTCCTATAGCCACAAACCCATCGAATTCACCATCAGAAGCAAATTCAATCGCCTCTTTGAAAGACACATCAGTAGGTTCAACACTAACAGAGTTAAATAGCACGGCATCTATATCCTCACTTCGTAAGGAATCGATGCCAGTTACAACAGCTTCATTACCATTCATGTTCGGGTCCGTAAGTACCATAACTCGATTAGCACCGAGTCTTTTGCACTCAATCCCTAGTTCATTGGTCACTCCAGCCCCAAATTTGATACTAGAAGTGTCTATTGAAAAAGCTGTTTCTAAATTTCCTGAACCCATCACTATTCACGATATTGATATGACTAAAAACACTTACTCTCAGGATATTTCAATTTTTTGGTGTCAACTTTCCAAAAACAATTGATTTATCCTTTTTGATTCTCGACATTAAGTGAGACCGTTGATTCTTTTATTATATTTAAATACTCATCCAGTACTAATTTTTCCTTCAAAACAGTTGGCTTATCCATGTCTCTGTACTCAGATCGTAATTCTAGTCTTCCCAAGAAAGCTAAACCCATTTCATTAGCCAAGTCTTCCCCTGCGCCAGAACCAAAAATACCACCAGATAGATTCTCGACAACGCCCAACACATTTACTTGTAATTTACGAATCATGTTTATGGATCTCTTCGCATCAATTTTCGCGAGTTCTTGTGGTGTAGTCACTACTATGAAACCATCTAGGTCTAAGGTTTGCATTACCGTTAGAGGAGCATCAGACGTGCCTGGGGGAAGATCCACGATCAAATAATCCAATTCTCCCCAATTCGTAGACTGGAGAAGTTTATTTATGGCATTATGAACCATCGGGCCTCTCCAGATTATGGCTTCATCTTCATTTTCCTGGAAAAAACCCATGGACATTACTTTAACTCCAAATTTTTCAGATGGCAGTATTTTGTGATCGGGAGCCACCATAGGTCGTTCAGTAACAGTCATCGCCCTCACAACATTTGGGCAATCTATATCCACGTCCAAAATCCCGACTTTTTCTCCTTCATGTGCTAATGCAACCGCCAAGTTGACTGCCACCGTAGTCTTACCGACTCCACCTTTGCCGCTATATACGCCTATCTTGTATCTGATTTTAGAAAGGGCATCCGATATGCTTCTTTTCTGCTCAAATTGGCGCTTCATAGCCTCTATTTTGGCCTTTGCCTGAGCATTTTGTTGAGGACTAGATTGTTGTTGAGTCATTTAAATTACCTGTCCGTTATATCTTTCAGTCCAAACCTAGTTGTTTTTTACCATCTTCGGTTATCAAGTCGGGAGTCCATGGCGGATCATAAACAAGTTCAACGTTAACATCTTCAACACCTTCTATCTCTGCCACTCTCCACTCAGCTTGTTGAGCTATGTAGGGCCCCATACCGCATCCCGCAAACGTCAACGTCATTTTAATATCGACATCACCATCTTCAACTTGTAAATCATACACAAGTCCTAAATCTACAACATTTACTGGAATCTCAGGATCAAATACTTCCTTTAAAGCTTCAAAAACTTCGTCTTTAGTCAGCGCAGCAGCTTCTGTCATGAACAACCTCTTTTGATCTTCAGAATGTTTAAAAACACTATCGATTGTATCTACACACAGAATTTAGGTCAATTTATACTGTTAACTCCACTGTAGCAAAATCAACATAGTGGCACGAGTTAACCTTCAATACAAACAAAGATAGTTCAAAGAACTTTTCGCAAATCAACGATCTGATCTCTCAATAGAGCAGCATTCTCGAATTCAAGATTACGTGACGCTAGCTTCATTTGAGATTCCAAATCTTTGATCAACAATATCAACTCCTCTCTAGGCAATTCCCCTTCAGAAATGGTCTTGGAATGACTCTCAACTACTATCTTGAGTCTCTCAGTAATATCTCTAACTGTTTTCTTTATCCCTTGAGGAGTTATTCCATTTTCTGCATTGTATGCTTCTTGTAAAATGCGGCGGGATCGTGTCTCCTCAATAGCATTTTTCATAGACCCTGTAATTTTATCCGCGTACATTATTACCTTACCATCAACGTGTCGGGCCGCTCTTCCTATAGTCTGAATTAGAGAAGTGTGTGACCTAAGAAACCCTTCTTTATCAGCATCAAGAATGGCTACCAAGCTAACTTCAGGTAAATCTAGTCCTTCGCGCAACAAGTTTATCCCCACCACTGCATCATACACACCCAATCTGAGATCTCTCAATATTTCACTTCGTTCTAATGTGTCTATTTCTGAATGTAGATAGTGGGTCTTTATACCCATTTCAAGTAGATAATCTGTCAGTTCTTCCGACATTCGTTTGGTCAAAGTGGTTACGATACATCGTTCTCCCTTTTTGATTCTCTCATTCACTTCATGCAGAAGGTCATCAATTTGATTTGAGGTTGGCTTCACGTCTACTATAGGATCTGTTAAGCCGGTGGGTCTTATAACCTGAGTTACGGTGTTCTCACTTAATGAACCTTCGTAAGGCCCTGGAGTTGCTGAAACGTAAATGGACTGATTAATTCTTTCTTCGAACTCTTCAAAGGATAATGGTCTATTATCAAGCGCAGAAGGCAACCTGAAGCCATGCTCAACCAACACCTCTTTTCTTGACCTATCGCCAAAATACATTCCTTTGACCTGCGGTATTGTCATATGTGACTCGTCTATGAAAATAAGGTAATCCTCAGGAAAGTAGTCAAGTAAAGTTGATGGAGCACTTCCTGGACTCCGGCCACTCAAATGCCTAGAGTAATTCTCTACTCCAGAACAGTATCCAGTTTCTCTCATCATCTCCAAATCATATCTAGTTCGAGATTCTAGTCGTTGTGCTTCAAGTAATTTACCATCGTTATTGAGGCGTTTTAACTGTTCGGTAAGCTCTAGTTCGATCGACTCTATACCAGCAATTAGTTTGTCTTCGGAAGTCACAAAATGCTTTGCTGGATATATCTCAATTTGATCACGTTCTCCAAAAATCTCCCCTGTAACAGAATCTAATTGCATTATCCTTTCAATTTCATCTCCCCAATATTCAATTCTGACACCAATTTCCTCATACGCAGGAAATACTTCCAAAGTATCTCCTTTAACTCGAAATCTCCCTCTAGTTAATTCAATATCGTTTCTCTCGTACTGCATATTGACGAGTTCGCGAACAAGTCTATTTCTACTTTTGCTATCACCTTTACGAACCGATGAAACGAAACCTTGATATTCTTCGGGAGAACCGAGCCCAAAAATGCATGAGACTGAAGCTACAATCAAAACATCTTTCCTGGTTAGCAATGAACGGGTAGCAGAGTGCCTGAGTTTATCTAATTCCTCATTAACATCTGAATCTTTCTCGATATAAGTATCTGTCCTGGGAACATAAGCCTCTGGTTGGTAATAATCATAGTAGCTGACAAAGTATTCAACAGCATTATCAGGGAAAAATTCTTTGAACTCAGTAGCAAGCTGAGCGGCAAGGGTTTTGTTGTGAGCTATTATTAGTGTTGGACGTTGAACTGCCTCCACAACACATGCCATTGTGAAGGTCTTTCCACTACCAGTCACTCCTTTCAAAACTTGATGTTTATTCCCGCTATAGAAACCCTCAGCTATACCTTGAATAGCTTGAGGCTGATCACCTGTGGGCTTGAAATCAGAAATCACCTTGAATTTTTCTTTTCCTGTAATTGTTTTTAACATCAATTAAATATGCTGGTCCTCTATTCTGATAGGGAAAATCTATGTAATGTTGCTTTGTCTTTCATATAATCCAAGATATGCCTCAACTCTCATGATAAGCTAATATTAGAAATCCAGCGAGGGGGAATAACACAGTGGGCAAACTAAGCTCAAAAAGAAATTGTCCACCTCACTTCAATACTCCTCCTGGTCAATTTATTACTGAGAAATTTCCTGTCCTCACATTTGGTAAATCTCCGGAAATTGACCTTAATAATTGGGAATTCACAGCTTATGGTTTGGTAAACAAGCAGATCAAATTTAATTGGTCTGAGTTTACAAATCTAAAATCCACCAAAATCACTGCGCAATTCCATTGTGTAACTCAGTGGAGCCGGCTCGAAAATACATGGGAAGGAATCCCATTCAGTACGATATCAGAAATAATTCAACCAAAACCAAATGCACGATTCGCAATGGTACATTGCTATGGCGGCTACTCAACAAATCTTGAGCTGAGCTCGATGCTCGAATCCAATGTTCTGCTCGCCTATAAACATGACAATCAACCATTGACCACTCAACATGGAGGACCAATGAGACTAGTAATACCTAATCGCTACGGCTGGAAAAGCGCCAAATGGGTCAAAGGCATTGAATTGATCGAACAAAATGCCCCGGGATTCTGGGAATCCAGAGGATACCATATGTATGGAGATCCTTGGAAGGAACAGAGATTCCAAGCGGATTGACGATTGTAATTTAGTAACATAACAACTAGCAATTCCACGACTCAGAGATTTTTTTAGCAATGTCCATAGATCCTTCTAAATAAACAACTGCCCCACATTGGATACATTCCTTAATTTCTCCATCACTATCACAGACAGAGTACATATCTCCACCACATTTAGTACAAAATTTCAAATACCACACTGTCTATTCCTCTTATCAGCCATCCCATTAAATCCTGAGTGGGTTGACACGCATAATATCAACAACTATGCTATATGAACTGCTATTTTTATGAACAATCCTCGTTTACTGTAACGTAGGTATTTATAAAAAGTTAGGTTATTGCGGGAAAATTATGAGAGGCGATGAGAAAATTAACTTGCATAACGTGGGAACCCAGGGAGTATACATAATCAGCGTGGCAGCGCGTATACTGGAAATGCATCCGCAGACCCTCCGTAAATACGAGCGCATCGGCCTTCTCAGTCCATCAAGAACTGTGGGAATGTTGAGATTATATTCAGAGGAAGACTTGGCTCGGTTACGTCTCATCAAAAATCTCGTGGGGGAACTCGGTCTCAATATGGCTGGAGTACAATTAGCTCTCGGCATATTCAACAGGTTGCTCAAGATCAGGGTTGGCATAGATAAACTAGAAGGGCGTGATTTACGCCTGTTCCTTCAATCAGAGGTTGATGATCTTTTGGGCCAGCTTCAAGGAAATTTCAGGTAGGAGTAATCAATTAAACTTGGAAGAAAACATCAAACAAAACATGTCCGAACCAGATGGCGAAATAAATACAGAATCCGAAGTGGCGCCCGATCCTTTAGAACAGTTAGTTGATGCCCTTCGCGAGAACACACAACTTAAAGACGTAGCCGCACGGGCGCAAGCCGATTTGGTTAATTACAGAAGGCGAGCCGCACAGGAACTTGATGAGGCTAAGCTATCCGGAGCTTCACGACTACTACTCAAAATGATTTCGGTTCTTGACGATTTTGAAAGAGCTATTGGTATGGTCCCCAAAGATTCTGTAGATAGTGATTGGTTAGATGGTCTGGAACTTGTTGAACGTAAATTTCAAACATTTTTTGAATCTGAGGGAGTGTCTAAAATTCATGCTCACGGACAGATTTTTGAACCGCGAGAGCACGAAGCGCTTATGTACACTGAATCTTCAGAACACAATGACGGTGAAGTACTGGAAGTTATACGGAACGGTTACAAACTAAACGAGAGGGTACTCAGAGCCGCACAAGTTTCGGTCTCAAAGAAACCCACAGAAGAAGATAATACTAAAACACAGGAGTCTTAAATGCCCAAAATATTGGGAATTGATCTAGGAACAACAAATTCATGCATGGCTATAATTGAGGGCGGTGAACCTCGTGTTATAGAAAACTCAGAAGGCGGACGAACCACACCTTCTGTAGTAGCAATCAATCCTCGCTCAGAAGAGCGTTATGTCGGAATGACAGCGAAACGACAAGCAGTAACCAATCCACAGAACACAGTATTTTCCGTAAAACGTTTTATGGGACGTAAATTTAAGGATACCACTGTTGAGAACGACACTAAGTTAGTTCCCTTTTCTGTTGAGAGCCACTCTAATGGCGATGCACACGTTTCAATGAGTGGTAAAGCATACTCGCCCCCAGAAATATCGGCTATGGTTCTTCAAAAAATCAAACTCGACGCTGAAGAAAAGCTAGGGGAACCAGTTAACCAAGCCGTAATAACTGTACCCGCATATTTTAATGACAGTCAGCGCAATGCAACTAAAGATGCGGGCCGTATAGCAGGATTAGAAGTTCTAAGGATTATTAACGAACCAACAGCTGCGTCTCTTGCTTATGGTCTTGACAATAAGAAAGATGAAACGATTGCGGTATTTGATTTAGGTGGAGGAACCTTCGACATCACTGTTTTACAAATTGGGGATGGAGTTTTTGAAGTCAAAGCAACAAACGGAGACACTCATCTGGGTGGAGACGATTTCGACCAACGGATAATCGACTGGATCTGCGAAGAATTTATGAAAGACCAAGGGGTTGAGCTTAAGAATGATCCCATGGCCCTACAGAGATTACGCGAAGCAGCAGAAAGGGCTAAGATAGAATTATCCACATTAGCTCAAACCGAAATCAATCTGCCGTTTATTACGGCTGATTCCTCTGGACCAAAGCACTTGATTCTCACTCTATCCAGATCAAAACTGGAACAAATAGTTGAAGATCTAGTTCAGCGAACCGTTGGCCCTTGTAAGCAGGCTATGTCAGATGCCGGAATTCAGTCTGGTGAAGTCAATGAAGTGATTCTTGTGGGGGGAATGACCCGTATGCCGGCTGTAAAGAAGTCTGTGGTTGATCTGTTTGGCAAAGAACCAGATCAGGGAGTGAACCCAGACGAGGTAGTAGCCATAGGCGCTGCGATCCAAGCTGGAGTCCTGCAGGGAGAAGTTCAGGACGTTTTACTATT
>CEUS01276143.1_pt1 | contig 35538 bp, 53 predicted proteins | sample 427031 | NCBI WGS metagenome assembly CEUS01 (sample SAMEA2622837, study PRJEB7988) | marine metagenome | biome: marine biome (ENVO:00000447); feature: marine epipelagic mixed layer (ENVO:xxxxxxxxx); material: "saline water (ENVO:00002010), including plankton (ENVO:xxxxxxxx)" | depth 140 m | reverse complement strand
CATCATCTATCCATCTAATTTTACCATCATATACCTGAATATACTTCTCTTTGAACATTTGATCTTCATCGCCAATGATTTCACATTGATATTCACGATAAAAGGAAGAAACACGACCAATTGACTCCAATGAACGCTTTTCAGCCTCCAATTTCTCTTTTGACCACATATCAGGCCATAAAGCTGTCCCATCTTCCTGCAATGCCTTATATCTTTTAGATACCCAGCCTTCTGTGTCCATCAATGTCTCAACCATGCAGCGTTGATGCTGCGGTGTACCAATTACAGCAAGTCTACCTCTTTTGGCATCCAAAGCAGGTACCATTGACTGTAATAACCACTTTAAGTTGAATTCCATCGCTTCAGAGGTCTTTGTGTTATTCATATCCTCTGGGTCATCCAATATCACTAAGGTTGGTCGTTGATTACCATGTTTTAGTCCTACAACCTGCTGGCCAGTACCTCTACACATGATCATTGAATCATCTTTTAGTACAATTTCTGTTCTGGACCAGCTTCTGGCTGTATGTTGACCCCAATATCCAAATACACTCCTAAGTTCCATGCTATAATCCAAAGCATTCTTAATGGTTTGCAAGAGGCGAACAGCATGACCTTCGGTTTTGGATGATAATACAACAAACTTAGAACCAGAATGTGTTAGGATATGCCATATAGGAAATACACATGCAACAAGAGAAGACTTTGCGTGGCCACGAGGTGCAATGATATTTAACTTGTTGTGATCAGGATTTTCTAGCAATTCAGCTATTTCATAGTGAAATTTGGGAGATGCAGACGAAAACATTGATGGTAAGCATATTTTACCAAACAATATGATATCTTTAGCTAGTTTCTCTCGAATTGAGCTTATGTCTTTCAAAACAGCTTTCCATGTTTAGTTTTTTCGTACTTGGACATCTCCTTAGTACATTTAGGTAGATTTTTAACTTTAGTGCCTTCAAAAGCACACGAAATAAGTCCACAATGCAATTCCCCTTTGTATTCCGCTGCAAAAGCGCATTTTCTATTATTAATCAATGGGCATAGCTCAAACATCAATAACAAGCACTTGGAGGAAGACTATCTTCATCTTCTAACCTCTTTATTAAATCTTCTATATACCATTTCGCTTTCTTCAAGTCCTTTATTGTGTTTCCTTTATAGGGTGAACGAACTATGTATTTGATTATATTTCCACGAAACCAATCCATTTGCCAGGATGCAATGAACTCTGTGACCTCAATTCCTTGAGTATAATGGCTTGGATGATTAACATCATCTTCATCTATATTAAACTTCGGCATCTACTGTCTCCGTTTTCCTAGAAGCAACCATCTTCTTTTCTTCTGTTTCTATCTTATCCATTATTTGATTGGTCATATCAATTTCTAATGTATCGGTAGTGATCTTCTTATTTGGCTTCATCTCCAACATATCCACAAAGTTCTCAGCTGCACGTAGCATATTAGACACATCCTGCTTTTCTTCTGCTATTGCAATTGCTTTTAGGATAGTATCCAGGACAAATCCTTTATCAATACCCTTTGAATTCATTATCTCCTTTAATTTCTCTTCTACCATGTCTTTAATAACCTCTTGTTTGAATAATCTCTTAACTGTAGCCCTCGGTACCTTCTGGTCTGGCCTGTATATGGTGCCAAGTTTGTCCCAATCGACCTTTTTACCACCCATAACTTGCCCAACATATGCATCAACTACATTCTTAGTCCTTTTCTTCTTCGTTTCACGTTCCTGCCAAGGTTTTGGCTTAACCATAGAGTAAATACCTGCTTCTCTGTTGGGTTCATAGAGCAATCTAGAGCTTCCAGTCACCCATTGTACCCCACAGGTCAGCTTTACAATGGTTTTTACCCTACCTTGAGAGTCAGTATAGTTTTTTCTTGATAAACACCTCCCTACATACTTGTCATCAGTAATAGCCCAGTCGTCTTCATGGGCATCTTTCCAATAAACAGCACGTGCTGGTGCTTTATCCTCTGGATATACGGTAAATTCTTGGATCTTACCCGCAATTCTGCGTCTTATCTTTTCCATAGGTGTGTGGATTTATATGTAATACATATATGTACTACATATATATGTTACTATTACAGTACTAAGTAATATATTACTTAAGTAATGAAATACTTCAATCCTTTTCCTCTTTAGATCCTTTAGGTTCATTGATATGCTGCTTGATAATTTCATTTATTATCTCCTTTTCTGCTTGGTATTCGTCAAAGTCCCCCACAAATGCCTCAAATGCTTTGTCTACCTCCTCTTGGGTGGTCTCACTTTCTTCAAATTGTCCAGTATGTGGATTGAAAACTTCGTATATGACCTTCTTTGACATAAAAAAATGTAATTCATTATGGAAAGTTAAAAAAATATCATTATCTTAAACAATATGAGAGTGATGAAGTTCCAAAAAACTGTTTACAGTGTGTGTGAGAGAAGTTCTCCTTACCCATACCCCTACGTTTTAGGGTTGGCGTTAGTGATTAGGTTGAACTTTCAGATTAGGTTACGCCTTGGTATGAAGTTCAATTAACTATAGGAGAACGAAATGAAACATAAACTTAAATCTATACTAACTGATACACTATATGTAGGCCTTGGCTCTGCTATCATCATTACACGTACTGCTGTAAAGGCAGCCAATACCTGTCGTAATGAGGCTGAGTCCTACCTTAAGGACAGAGCTGATGAGGCTTACATGAAGGATTGTCAAGAGAATGGTATTGAAGTAAACTAATTGTCTATATTATGAATCCATACATTAACAAGGTGTGACGTTCCAGTTGCGCCTTGTTATGTATTACTTATTAACCAACATAAGAGGTTATAACTATGTATGAGATACCTGTATCAATCGTACTTGCATTCTTACTAATGCTTATCGTATCATTATTCTTTAATGCTTATACATTCTACAAATGGCATAAGCTTATAGAAGAACACGAAGAGCTTATACAAGAACACGAACATTTTAAAGATTTCGTCAAGACTGAAACTGGATGGGAGACTTTATCATAAACTAACCTAAGGCGTAGCTCATTCATTTGTGTTGCGCCTTTATATGTCCTTTTCAAGGGTAGTTATTAAAATCAGTAAGTATACTCGTTAAATTGCTATTAATTGCTAGGAGTATACTTAAGAGTTTAAGAAACTTATCTCTACCCTTGATATAACTATTTTAAAGGAGATAAAAAAATGCTCAATAAATACATAGAATATGCTTTTATAGGTGTAACAATACTGCTAGGCATCCTAGCTATTTGGACAGCGATAGTATTACTGTTCTTTTAACGCCTTTATATGTTTGTTCAACTAACCAAGGAGTATTGTTATGAATCTACTAAATCAATGGATACACTACCATGTATACCATCATTTTCAACGCATAATGTTTAGAATATACTGTTCTATGAATTGGAACAAGTATACTGGTCCAATCAAGAGATCTGTGGCTAAACTTGCTTGTCCTGGTGGTTATGATGAACATTTTTGGCACGATGGATGTCCGTATTGCGACAATTAAACGCCTTTATGTGAAACTTGAGAGAGGTACTCGCACACTCATTTATGGCTGATGCATATGAGTACCTCTCAAAAGAATTCGGTTACGTAAAAGCTAGCGAAATACAAGAGGTTATGTAGTGGGAGCTACCTCGTAAAATACAAAATGCTCCCACATAGAATTTATTTAACTAACTAAAAGAGAGGTAAAAATGAATATTCTTTGGATAAGAGAGAATCTATCAAGTGTCAATAGAACGAAATTTGTAAAACTAGATATTGATTCGATAAATAGCTTTAGTAAAAACAATGACCTAGAGTCAGAGATGCTTGTAATCAACGGAGAGGATTTCTGTGAAGACAGAAAAGGTTCTCTGTATGATGCTATAATGGTATATTTTACTAATCCTGATAGGAGAGGTGCTAAATATCCTTTACAAGACGCAGTCAGAAGGCACAATAAATCGGGTGCTTAAAAACGCCTTTTTATAGAATTCCTTTAACTAAATAAAAGAGAGGTAAAAAATGACACTTCAAGAAGTATGTGATAGAACACTACAAAATGAAAAGCCTTGCAGGGAAGATGTAATGAAGATATTAGATGACTGTTTTGAGTATCAACGGAACTATGATGAATGGCCTCAAAGTCTGTTTGATAATGCAATCAGTAATCTGCACGTTCCTTTGGAGATTCCTTCAAATAAAGAAAGAAAGAAATTAAATCCTGATTATGTTAGCAAGAAAAGATATGTTCTTGATTACATTCTTCAGATAACCTGGTCAAAGAAAGAAATAATTAAGCGTAGAAAACGAGCTATTAAATCTTGGGCTAACTTTGAGGAGGGCTATAAATAACATATAAGAGGGTGCCTAAAAACACCCTTTTATGCCCCAAAAACAGGGAGTGTAAAAAACACAGAAACGCCTTTATATGTTTGTTTAACTTAAAATAAAAAGGAGATACATATGTTATCAGTAAAACAAGTGCTTAGTGCTCTTTCATTAAATTCTACCAATTATTGGATTTCTCGTGGAAATAAAGATGATGGGTATGAGAACGATGTTGTGAGAAATGCAATGGAGGGAGATATCGTATGGTTCAGTAAAGATAGTACTGAAGATGATATCGTGGAAGTGCAGAAGATACTTGCACAGAATAAACTTCACTTATACTCTAAGTCATTAGCCGAGAAAGGTGAATTGATTAAGTCTAAGAGTGGAGCATTTTCGTTCATAGCTTTGCCTAATCAGAGTTAATACTCTAATCAGAGCTAACACTAAATGGGAGGGGATTAATTTCCTCTCCCTTTTTTGCTTTTTGTAAAGAAAAAATAGGTTATTCTTTTTGTATTGTGTGGCAATAAGCCACCTAGGACACATGCAATTAACTGCGTATCAGAATAGCCATGGAAGTCTTGAACTTCCCATGGAGATACGTCAAACTACAAGCAGGGAATAACCTGTAAAACATTTGAGTAGGCATCAAAGAGCCTGGATGCATCGTAAAAGATATCAAAGTATACATTTTGCCTACTCAAACATTTTAAAAAACTCAGGTTATCTAGGTGTCGTTAAGCTAACGAGAAATCGGAAGATAATCTGACAGATAGGATTGGTACATTCTAAGTGATTGTTAACTATACCCTAGTGACGTGAGTTTACACGATATGCAATGAAACTGATTGTTGATTTTAAATACATACAACTAAGACTTTGCATAGCCAATCCTATCGACATTATTGGAGATAATATGATATATAACCAAATAGACAAAAAATTCATTGAAGCAAGGTTCATACTTGAAGAAGAAGAGTTTGATTTTATAAATGAAAAAAACTCAAGATTTGCAACAATCGATGGAATCGGTGATGAAGTTGACAAGTTTGGCAATAAATATAGATTTCGTGCAGAAGTTGGAATAAATAATAAACGAGAGATTATATGTATTTTCAACTGGAAGTATTATATTCCAAAACCTAAGCAACAGAATTTATTTAAGGAATAATTAAATGGATAGTAACCAAAATGACTGGAAAAAAACAAAGAAAGGGTGGCCATATAAAAAAGATGCCTTAAAGGACCCTCAATACATGGAAGATCGTGCTAAAACATTCAAAGAGAATGGAAATGGATGGTGGTGGACCCAAGGATATCATGATTGGAAACCTTACTTTGAAATCAAAAGAGCAAGGAATAGGAGAGAGAAGCTTAAGAATGAGCAAGACTAAATTAAACGGTAAGGAGTTTGACCTAGAAATAGCTGAACAACGTGAAGCATATTGGACATTATTAGCTGAACAATATTTACTAGGCAAACAAATAATGAAAGTTGAATATATAACTGAAACTGAAGCAAAAGAAAACGGATGGTCAAAAAGACCTATCGCTTTTCAAATAGCTGACAAGACTGGAAGAGCATCATGGATAGTTGCACAAATGGATGACGAAGGAAACAATGGTGGAGTATTAGCCATATTGACAGATAAAAACAAAGGAGATGTTATACCAACACTATGATCGCCTTTTTATGTAACAATAGGAGGTATTATGCCTGATAAATATGACATGGAATTAGATGCTAGACCAGATATATCTTGGAAGCATCAGAGTAATTGTCCAGAATGTGGCTCAGAGAATATGAGTTGGATAGAAGTTAGATGGAGAGATTATAAAAGTATAGAAAATGAAGTCTATGATAATAAATATCAAGACATTCCTTATTGTGTTGATTGTTTTGAAAATAGTTACAGGACCACTCCTTTTGATAAGGTTATCGCTGATGAAGTAGATAAAGTTATTGATGGAGAAATAGACAATCAAATAGATGCAAGTAAAGGAGCATGATATGACATTTGATGAAGTTTTAAATATCTTACAAGATAATGAAGTTCCATATAAACTAAGTGAGATAATTACGAATGACAATGAAGATGTATACGTATTTAATGTATATATCGAAAAAGAAACAGGAGATAATAGTGAGTAAATTAAGATTCGCAGCAATGTTGGGTAAAAGCATGGGATACATATCTTATGGTCTTACTCAAACATTTAAACTAGGAAGTACTGTTGTTGGAAAGCTAAGCAGCGCAATAACAAACAACCCTAGATATAATATTGAGATTGTTGATAAGAATGGTGAATTGATAAAAACCTATGAAAATGTTAACTTGGTTAAGTTAAATAAGGTAATATCATCAATACACCATTTGCATGATGATTATAAAATAAACATAGAGGAATATAATGTCAGTAGCACAATCGCAGAGTAGATGGAATAAATTCGCAGAGATAATATGGGAAGTTATTCCACGTCACAAACATAAACACTTCAACATGATAGCGCAGATGAATCGTAGAGAGCTTGAAGAGTTTGTTGATGATAATAAATACGTAGTTAATATAATACCTAACTCCAGATTATCAGCCGAAAACGCTAAGATTTTAAGCATGGTTACCTATGCCAAAAATTTGTTGAGGCTAAGGAGTTAGTTAAACAGATAATAAGAGTGAGGCGATTTCGTCAGACATGTGCAAAGAGGCCTACTCATGTCAAAAAGAAACAGAATGGTAAGAATCATTTTAATGGTTGAAATTAGTACGAGCATTGTGACGTAATGCATGGCCTATTACCCACTCTTATAAAACTAATATGAGGCAGTTGATGCCAGAGGATAGTTAACGTAAAAATAAACCTCAAGGTATAAACGCAAGAGCAGTGAAAACCTGTAGACTGTCTCATATAAATTTGAATAAGGCTAGGCTCAAGCTAATAGAATTATTAATATGTATGGTCTGGGTTGAGAATATACCCTGCGACTATAATGCTTAAAGCTTTCTTATTAGTGGCTCTAGCCTTATAAATTTGGAGGAATTATGCCATATCCATTTAGAAAAATAACTAAAGAATGTCCACATTGTGGTAAAGCTGAGCTTGATGGAGATGAGTTCGAGATAGATTACAATCCAGAATCAGATCATTATTACACAGAATGGAGGTATTGGTGTAATAATTGTGAGAAAAATGTTGATATAGAATACCTCATACCAGAAGAAGATTAAATATGAAATACTTCGGTAAAAAAATGAGTGACGATAAAATAGAATACGTCAAAAACTTAAACGAAAAACTAAAAAAACGAGATTCAAGATATAAATTCATTAAACCAGATTCAAAAGAATCATTAAAGTGGGATTTCAATGAATGGATGGATTGGATCGACCATTGTTGGAAGGAGATGTTCAATGCATAAAATAACAAAAATATTTGGTGAAAATGTAGAAGATATAAGACGAATATTGGTTGACGGAGTTTGGTATGATATACATCATATAAATTTTTACTTAGATAATTCACCTTATGTAGTCTTACAAAAAAGAATATTCTTTATGGCATGCCTACAAGATGATCAGTCATCTAAAGGCAAAAAGACTAAAAATAAAAGTAGCAGAAGAGTTACTGGTAGCTTAGATAATTTAACTATGGTTGAGGTTGAATATTCATGAAACTACTTACTAAAGAAATAGTTGAAAAAGCTCAAGATCAATATAATAGAGCTAGCGATTTAGATTCCCAAGATGTTGTTGCTAAATTCTTCGACCCAATGGGTAGTTGGACTTGGTATTTAATGAACCTAGGCAAAGATAAAGATTATGCCTGGGGAATAGTCAAAGGTCATGAGGTAGAAATAGGTTCGTTTCTAATAAGTGAGCTTGAATCGGTACAATTGCCTTTGGGAATGACAATAGAAAGGGATAAATTCTGGCAGCCTAAAGGTGCAAAAGAAGTATATGATGGCTTGCTAGAAGGCAGACACTTTTGAACTAAGAGGAGAGTGAAGGCTCTCCTTTATATCATTATGGGCTTATTGTACCGTTAAATGAATAATAAACTATTCTACCTAGAATTGACGAGATAAGCCCATAAAATTTAACGAGGAAGGAGATATCTTGATAGATGATACACCTAAGCATCCTTTTAATGTCTTAAGAAAAGACGAATTTAAACAAAGCATAGAAAAGAAAGGTAAGTTTGATTACCTGTCTTGGGCAATATGTTGGGATAAATTAAAAGAATGTGACCCAAATGCTAGATATGAACTAGTAGATATAATCGAAACTGGACAAAGTAAACTTGTACATGTAAGATTAAGATATGATTGGGATGGAGATGAATGTATACATGATGAATACTTAGCTGTAAGAGATTACAGAAACCAAGCAGTATCTAATCCAGATGCAGCACAAGTAGAAAATACTTTTAGACGTGCAGTTGCTAAAGCAGTAAGTATGGCAACAGGATATGGATTGGATCTATGGATTAACGAAGATATTCGTGACCTTGATTATGTGCCAAATACAATAAAAGGTAAAATGCCAGAACAAGGTAAAATCACACCAGACCAAACTGCTAAATTAGATAGGCTATCAAGAAGTAATTATCTAACTAAGAATGGTCAAGCAAAAGTAATGACCATAATGAAAGATGAGACACTTCTAGAAAAAGAAGTAAATGATAGAATAGCTGAAATTGAAAAAGTAATTAAAGAAAGAAGAACGAAGGAGAAAAATTAATGGGATTAAACACTAATTTTGAAACTCCCAAAACTAAGGACTTTATGTCAGGAGTTTGGGTAAATAACGTTACTGTAGTATCAGTATCACCAGTTTATGGAGGTACTGAATGGCAGAACGAGAAATATAAAGACGATGTTGGTATAAACGTAGTCATTGAGATTGGTCAGAGTTTTCAACCTACATTTTATGTGGGTGGTAGATTAAAGAAAGACGACTTTGGCGAAAACGTAGGACTAGGCTCAGTTAGACGAGTAGCTGATTTCTTCAATGCTATAGATGTTGATGTCAACATGGATGATTCAATGAGGCTTGACGAAACAAATTTGGAAAGCTGCGTTGGTAAAGAATTTATGAGATTATCTTACGTAAGTGGTAAAAGAGATAACGGTAAACTCAAATATACAGACTTTCAAACAGTTGCATCTGCACAATCTGAGAAGAGAGACCTTGTCAATATCTTCAAGGATCACATTAAACAAGGATGGATAAAGAACTACAGACCTGAAGTTATGGAAGATTCAAATCCATCAATTGGAAATGATGAATTAAGTGACTGGTAAACGATCAACAGCTAAAAGCATTATAATTGATTATCTATCAAGCATGTTCTTACAAAATATTTACAAAATATCATCTCATGATTTTGAGATAAATGTAGTAAAATTTGGTAAAGATTGGCATGGTAAATGGTATAATCCAAGTACCTATAGTAGGGCTTGGAGAAAATTAAAAGAAACTGGAAGAATTCCAGAATTAGATGTCTTTAGCATAGATACGGTTAAAAATAAGAGTGCAGAAACAACATGGGTACTAAGAACAAGAAAATAGAAATTGTCACAGGTAGCGTAAGTAATCGTGGCAATGTTGAAAATATTGACAATTTAAGAGCATACGCTACACCCAACCTAGAAGTATACAGATCTATGTTTCTTTATGATGATACCTTTACAGGTGATATAAAGAAATATGATGGAACATTTGAGATAAATGAAATAATTCTTGATGTAGATATCAAGGATGGAGATCTAAATAACATAAAAGATCTGTATGCTTTTCTAGCAGATGAATTTACAAATGAATACTTTAGATTTTGGTTTAGTGGAACTGGGTTTCATGTACATCTTCCAGACCTGTTTCAGCTTGGCCCACGTAAGGATCTACCAGGTGTCATTAGGCTGACCCTGGACAAGATATTTGTCGGTTATGGCGTAGATTCTATATACGATAGGGCTAGGCTGATACGGGCTGAGTATTCATATAATAAGAAGAATAATACATATAAAATACCCCTAGACCATGATGATATGTTTTACTTAACATACGAAGAGTTAATCAAAAAAGCACAGGAAGTGCCTGATTTTGAAAATGGGTTAGAATATCCAAGCTTAGTTCAAAATCCCCCAGCTTGGTGGGAAGATAGAGTACGCTGGCCTAAGCCAAAACAGGATACACATATAGTTGATAAACCTTCAACAGATAGTAAACAAAAATTAACATCTCATGTAACATGTGTACAAAAGATGTACAACAATGGTCCAGTTTACGGTAAAAGACATATGACAGTTCTAAGAATGGTATCAGCGTGGAAACGTAGTGGTATACCCATTGAGGGTAGTGCTGCAATGATAAATTCTTGGAGCTCAGATTTCGCAAGCAGAGATGAAGTTAATAAGATACTAACAAGTGTCTATGAATGGGAACATGACGGATATAGCTGTAATGACCCTATAATGGATTCATATTGCGATTCAAAATGTAAATTTTATCGTAAGAAGGACTATGGAGTAGAAGTATTTAACGCAGATAATATGTCAGAACAATTTCTAGAGTTCGTAAATACTAACCTAGAAGACAAAAGCTTTGATTTAAACGATATGTATGACCTTGGAAATAGTTATAAATTCACAGAAGGTGAGCTTATAACGATGATTGGCGATACAAAATTAGGCAAAACAGCTTTTATACAGAATATTGTAACGAGAGCTAATAACTTCAAATGCTTATATCTTTCTCTAGAAGTTAATCAAAAGCTTATGTGGAGAAGATTCTGTCAAATAGCTTTTAATAAAAGTAAACATGAGATAACCAAACATTATATAGATGGTGATCATGATTTTATGGATAAAGCTAAGGAAAAATTAGGACATATAAAGATACTAACGGTGTCTCCAGAAATAAATAATATCATAGACATCATATCTACACTTCAGCCAAAAGTCATTGTGATTGACACAATTGACGAAATAAGGGTAGATTATGTAAATGATTCACTAGTCAAGATGCAAAAGATTGTAAGTAAACTTAAAGAAATAGCTCAAAAGTATGAAGTTATCATATTTGCAGTAAGTCATATTAGTAAAACTGCTGCTTATGATGGCAATTTAACTAGACATAGTGCAAAAGGTGATTCATCTATTGAGCAAAAATCAGATAAGCTTATAGGGATATCTGCCCCTAATCCACAGTCAAAGGCAAGAATAATAGAATCTATCGTAGCTCGTGACGAATCAGGATTTAAACTTAGATGTTGGTTTAATCACGAATCATTTAGATTTCAGCAAGCATCTGATTAACGTAAGGGGGGAGTGTAATGCTCCCCTTTTTATGTTATAGAAAGGAAAATAATGAAATATAAAATTGGACAAAAGGTGGACATAGGCGATGGAACGCATTGGAAAATTATAGGATACGAAGATGGTTTGATAGAAATTGAAACAATTGACGGAGATCATTTATTTGTAGATGAATCTGAAATTGTAAGAGGAATAGAGGAATAAAATGACTTTTAAGATACTAGGATTTCCAGTTTTTAAATGCGTAAAGGTTGGAACAAAAGGAGTGACAGGATTTAAAATCGTAGTATTAAACTTAATTAGCTTTACTATAACCTATGGTACTCAAAAAGGCGAACATATACATTTAAGCTTTGGAGTATATAGGTTTGAAGCATTTGGAGGACTAACCATATGGTCATGAGTAAACAGAAGGGCAATAGGGTTGAAAGGGAAATAGTAAAGATATTCGAAGAGTATGGATGGAAAGCTCGTAGAGCTTGGGGATCTAACGGAAGGGCATTAGGCTATGACGAAGAAGTAGATGTTGCTGCAAAGCATCAAATGCTTAATCCTGATGGTGCAGATATGCCAGAACTTAGAATCCAGGTTAAAGCTAGGAAACAGCTAGCTAAATATATAAAACCAAATACTGACGTAGTAGACTGGCAAGTCTTAAAAGAAGATAGACAAGACCCACTTGTGGTGTTGCCATTACATGACTTGCTATCAATCATAGGAATATTATCTGGAGAAGCTTATTGATGAAAATCACAAAAGAACTCGAAGATATGCTCAAGAAAGTTAATAAGTATGAATATACTTTACAGAGTATTCAAAGGATAATTAACGTAGCTTTGGAGGACAAAGATGAGCAAATCGCTAGGAACAGAAGTAACGATAGACAAATTGCAAAACGCCAAGGTGCTGATTGCGAAGTCTGTGAGTGACGATGTAAATAAAATGTCTTACATAAAAGCAATAGAGGAAGCTATTGGATATATAATTAGCTTACAGACTTTATGTAAGAAAATGGGAGTTGAACTTCCAGAGAGAGATAATGGAGCATGAATAAAGCAAGTTTGACTGCTATTATACAATTGTATGAAGACTTGCTTAGGAATGGCAGAATCCCTGTAGATGGTCCAGCATACACAAGAATGCAAAAACTTAAATTACAAAAATTATTGAGGAGAAAAACATATGGAGCAAAGAATAGCTGAATCTGTAGATAAAGTTAGTGTTGAAAAATTAATGTCACAATGGGCATTAGATCAATCAGAAGCTCAAGAAAAAGCTCTGATAAAGCTTAGAGAAATAGCCCCTAAGTATATAAAACAAGGATTAACCAGTATACATATAGAATATTCTGGATGTGGAGATTCTGGTGAGTTAACTGAAATTTATGGTATGGTTGGAAGAGAAATTCATAAGCCAGAGAAGCGAGAATGGAATGATGAGAAAAACTGGTATCGTGTAGCAGGAGCAGATTTTGATGATATAGCATACGATATACTTACTTATGATTGGTACAACAATGATGGTGGACATGGAAATATAGCCATTGATTTAGAAGCAGGAACTGTTTCAATAGATGCCTACCAAACCATTACTGAATCTGCACCCGCAGACTATCAAAAAGCTGATTTAAGCTTTTAATGAAGTCATTCAATCATTGCAAATCATCAGTAAAATACTTTGGTGGCATAGAAGATGACTATATTGATATACATAGATGGTTTGATGAATCTAAAGAACATTACGGAGATATAAGACATCGTGCCTTAAGACACCATACACAAGGAATAGCTGAGTGTGAAAAGATATTTGGTGTCTATATATATAATCATGATAATAAAAGAGTTATCGTTAAGTCAATTGCTGAACAGCATATAAGAGAAGACTTGGGATTTATACCTACAATTCAAGATTGGTTTAAATTAATAAAGCCTGAGCCTTGGATGGCTTCGACTAAACGAAATACTAAAATGAATCTAATGTAATATTACTGAGACATCTTTAATGAGTGTCGATTACTGGGAGGGAATCCTACTAACAGGGTAATATAAAATGCAGATGAGTTGACATGTCGTAAAAGTGTTTTCATGCTTATCTGCTAAATTCAAACATAGAGGCGTGGTTTCTGCTGCGCCTCTTTGTTTTTTCTACGCTTAACTTGATTGGCAGTTCTGCCTTGAGATTTTAACTTTATATTTAAAAGACGCTTAGCTCTTTTGTTCGCTTTAGCTTTCTTGTTTGGCATCTGGTTCTTCTACAGGCTCCGTACTGGTTTTGATCTCATCAGGATAATAGTATTTACTGTAACCAGCATTCTCATAAAAATCAGGAGATTCCATCTTACCTGTTTTTAAATAATAATCAAGCATCCACATAGAAACTTGAGAACCCCAAGGTACATCTTGTTTCTGCACATGCTTCATTAATTCTTGTGGTGGATTATTGGTAAATAACTGCCTTTTAAAATCCATTTCTGTTTCGTCAGTCTCACTAAAGATATTGTTTAAAATTTGTTTACTTTTACTCATCAAAGAACTCCTTTATTCTTTCGGCTCTAGATTCTCTTATGTCTTCTCTTCTTATACGATACGCTATCTTATCTGTTGGTATTCTAAAGAAATTATGAATAGCCCTTTCAGGTCTTTCAGCGGTTTTCTTTATAGAATACATAATTCTACCAAATGGATACATAGTGTGTATTGTGTAATCTGAGAATTTCTCCCAATCTCCTTGTATCAATTCTACAAATGTTTGTGGAAACCTTGCAATAGGTGGTAGAGCTACTTGCAATGGTGCTATTGGCCTAGGCAATGTACCATAAAAAGCTCTATCACGTTCTTTTTTATCACCAAATAGTAAGTCAGATGTATCTTGCATCCAATCCCATGGCGGTGGTAATGCTGTATCAAATATTGAATACATAAATGCACCTGCCATAGCATATGCAAATAAATCTGTTAAATATAGATCTTTAAATTTTTGATATTCTGGAGTACCTTCTTTAAACCCATAGTCTCTAGCTTGTTTGTAGAATTCTTTCCTGGTACGAACAGATTGAAATGCAAATAATTTAAACCTGGTTAAAACTTTACCAAGTGCAGTTGTCATAAATGCGGGTCTAAATGCATTGTGATATAAAAACTGAGTTGCTTCAATGCCTTTAAGTCCAGCGTCAAAAAGATAGGGGTCACTAAGATTCGTTTGATTCCCATGTGGGCCTAATCTTTCTTGTGACTTTAAAGCATGGGCTATAAAAGCATCTACTCTATTCTTTCTTTCTGATACTTGCATAAAGAATCCACCAGATTTAAGCATAACGTCTTTTATTCCGTATCGTTCAGCCAATTGCATAATTGTTTCATCTCTATCGCCACGTTTTATACTGGCTTTTAGGTCTCTTATGAAATTCTTAGCATCTTTTCCTAACTTACTTATACCAGTAGCTAATCCTTCGTTGTATTCTAATTCATTAGCAATATAATTATCTATCACTCCTGCTTCGTTAAGATATTCGATTAGCTGCTTTCTAGTCTTGACTGGCTTTCCATTTTTTAATTTTAATACAAAATTTCCAGATGCATCTTTCAGTAATCTATCTACTACAACAGAATTACGCTGCGCATCTTTAAAATGTTTAAAAGAAGCACTACCTATTGTTGTTACACCTCCACCATATAAATTAGTCATCATTGAACCCGTATTGGCTAGCAATGTAAGCAAGTTATACTTAGCCTCCATAGCTCCTAACTCATGAATCCTTCTAACAAAATAATCCCTACGAAGTTTAGGGTCTTCAGGTGCATTCCTCATAAAAGGCAGCTTATTTATTTTGTTATTTTTATACATCTTTTCTAACGCATTTGTAACAGCATAATCTGTCGTTAGATAATATGGATTACGTTTTAACTTTAATGGATCTCCTTTGTCTATAGACTTTTGTATTCTATCTGTCAAAAGTGATGGGTGCCCTAAGCTATTTTTTAAATAAACATATAAAAAGTCAGACCAGACATCTGTGTTATTCTTATAACCAGCTTTTTCAAGTGTCTTTATCTGCTTATCTGTCAATCCTTTGTCAAGATCAGTTGTCTTTTTAAATCTTTGTATCTCTCTATTACCATGTATGGCCATCAAATTAGAATAATAGCTTCTAATTAATTGCTCTTTGTATCTATCGACTACCTCTGGTCGTTTATCATAGCCATCTATAAATTCCTTACCACGTTGTAATAAATTTTTAGGTTTACTTTTAAACCCTACATCTTTATATGCTTTATCAGCAAATTCATAGGTCATATTCAGATAATTGTCTTCAACTCTAGCTGAATTACTCATTGTATTTTCTGTAAATAAAAATAAATCTTCGTAATTACCCTTTCCCTCACCAACTAATTTCTCAATAGATCGATTCATAAGCTTCTTTGCTTTTTCATTCCACCCGTAATTAGTCCTGGGGAAATATTTAGATGGATTTATAAAGCCAAATGCATAGTCACTAAATTTATTTTTCTTACGATATTCCTCTCTACCTGCTAAGGTGTCTTTACCTTTAGCTTTAAGCTTTCCCTCCATGATCGCTTCGTATTGAAAACGAAGAACTGATTCAATCCCAACCATCGGAGGCTTTTTACCTGTTGTAATAGGTCTAAGAACCTTATCTATAAATAGCTTCTGGTCAAACTTTCCATCTTTATTAAATTTAATATAATCATTAAGCTTACCATATTGAGGATTCTCAATGTCTATTACTTTAGAAAAATCTATACGATTTCCTTTCTTATCATAAGTATAAATTATTTTACCAGCCTCTTCAACAAACTTAGTAAACTTATCATTATATTCTTTTACCAATTCAGAGCCTGTTTTACCCTTAAACTTTTTAGTTAGAAATTTTTCATCAGCTGAAGATAATTTTTCTTGCTCTGGATTTCTACTTTTAGATATATGGTTAAACAAATGCTGTTTATCGTTTTTAGACAATCCATATTTATCATAATCAAATAATAATTTGTTTTCATTTTTGATTTTATCTAATGCTGCATTTTGAAACCTTAACGATTGACGTATAAATTCTCGCATAGCACCAAGTGGTGTCATATATTTAACTACTGGTTCTTTTTTAACTCCAGTAATCGACCTGTAATTGCTTATATAAGACTCATATTTGCGTATTGTAGGTTGTAATTCTTTATCGCTGATAGTACGTGGGTCTATTAACCAATTAACCCATTTAAACCTACCTTTTGCGCCTGTTTCGCCATACTTAAAAAATTCGTTCATAGCTCTAATATCTTGCATTGTAGCTAATGAAAGATCTCTACCTTCAACTTTGCCTTGTTTACTTGTAAAGTCAATAAAAAAATCATTTAAACTATCTATTTGTGGGAACTTTTTAAGATTCTCACGTAATAGTTTAATATCTGCATAATCAGAATCTTTAGTTGCGAGTATGTCCAGGTCATCATGTTTAAACTTTTTACCTTTAACATTCTTACCAATTTTGATTGTATTGGATACAGCTTTGTCCATGTTGTAAACAAGCTGCCTGCTATCAGTAGATATAGGTTTTACCACTTCCTCTGGGAATAATTCCATTTGTCTACCAGGCACTCTATCATGGATCTCTTGCATCTTATCCATAAAATCTCTTTTTGAAGAGTTGTAAACTTCTTCAGAACCAAAGATACCATTTTGCAGTCTATATTTAGCTGAGATTCTACCCTTAGCCTCTACAACTTTTAATGGATTCATCAATGCGATATCATAAAACTTTAACAAAGAAGCGACAGCTGGTCCGTCTAGGTCATTTGCTTTTGCAAACTTTGATAGCTTTGCTTTGTCTTCTCTTATCCCTTCGTTAAAGTCTTTCATAGTAAACGTTCTATTGTTTTCTAAATTCTTTTCAGCTTGATACAACTGATTAGCTCTGTTTCTCGCTTTATTGTAAGTCCTAATTAATTCTTTTTTAATACCATCAATATTGCCTTGTTTAGATTCAGGTAATCCACGATATACACCTAATGCTTTTTCAGTCAAAAGCTCATATGCTGCTGACTTACCTAGGTTGATGCTAATATCGTCATACAGTTCAAAGGTTTTTCTTCTACCTGGGCTTAATTTAGACCAAACATCTTGTAAATTTTTTATAGGAATTTCTGTAACCCCTAAGAATTCCTTAAGAAATTTTTGCTCTTTAGGGTCTGGAGTTAATTCTTTTAAGCTTTTACGTAGTCCTAGGTTAAAATCTTTAGCTTCACTAATATTTCTAGCATCATTAAATATACCTAATTCAGATGCATGTTTGAATTGCCTACCAGCAGCTCCATAAAAATCTTGACCTGCATATTCTTCAGACATCCTAAGAAGATCTTCATATTTCTCCATTCCTTTCTGGTCTCTTATAGCATAGGAATTTGTTTTAAATCTGCTAAAAAATGACCCCACAGAAGATAATGCTTTATTTCTACCTATTTTACTTGCTGGAATAAGTGTACCATTCTTTTCTATTGTAAAAAGATCGTTGTACATCTTTTCTCTAATCTTAGATATACTTTTAATATTATAATATTTTGTACTATCGTTATTAACATTAATACTACCGTAAACGTTTTTAATAAACTTTTCTATTCCACCTTCTTTAATCTTTAGAACAACACCATTATCAAGCTCTAGCCTTCCTTCGTTTGCTTTTGCTCTAGCGTATAATTCAAATATAGCATCACGCATAGCAATTACTTGACCACGCTGATCTGCGCCTTTTCTGCCAGTTGCATATGCTCTGATTCTATCTACGGGGCTGAACTTAGAATAAGTAGGGAGAGTTTTTGTCGTTGAAAAATCAGCCATGATTTCAGATTCATTCCAATTATCTCTTTCATTTTGTACTTTTCTAAGTTCTCTTATATGCTCTCTGCTCCCATTCTGTATAATAAATGCTGAGTCTGCATCTTTGTCTGCGCCACCAAGATATCTATCTTCCGTTCTATGGGTTGTGATTCCCGCACCCTTATGCTTTGTGAATCCTTTAAACTTGACAACACGTACTCCGCTAAGAGAATCAGCAGGCACACGTATAAGAAGAAGATCAAGTGCTTTATCAAGCTCCCGAAGAGTCTTTTGAGGTAAAGCTTTAAAGTTATTAATCTGTTCTGGTGTGCCAAGCTTACCATTCTTAATCTTCCATAAAGTCCAAAGATGTCCGAGAGTAGTTTCTCCATCCTTATTAATTCCTCTTTTAAATTTATTTAATGCTGCTATTTCAGCAGGCTCTAGATTGATCTTTGTAGGCATTTTCTTATGCGCAGCATCTAATAAAACTTCACCTTGCTTAATTGACCTATTATTAATCATATCTGCATCTGCAAATACATCCTTAGTAACTGGATTTAGCCATCCTTTACCTCCATATTGCCAAAAAGGAGTAGTTAGTCTTTTTACTGTATATTTTCTAATAGCATTAAAATAGTCACCCCTTAGCTTTTCAAAAAAAGTATTAGGTGCATATTTACCACCTGCAAGTCTAGATAGATTTGTTGTAGTATTATGAAAGAAAGAGAATTGTTTATTTGTATCCATTTCAAATGATTCAATTAACTTATCACTTTCTGCGTCTATTTTTTGCAATGCCCTTCTGAATATATTCCCATCCTCTGTATTTTTACCGAGCTGTTTAATTACAAACGACAATGGCATCTTGTCTATATTGGAACGACTAGCCTCAAGAAATTCTTGAATAGGTTTTACATCTCCAGTTTGTTTGAATCGTTCAACTAATTCTCTGGCTTTAGTCGTTCCTTCTAGATTGGTATAGTAGTGATCTATAAAAGATCGTAACGTGTTAGGCGATTGATGCTCATTTGCTGTAATGAAAAATTGTCTTGGTAGGTTTACTCCTTTAATACCTCCAGGTACATCCTCATATGTAGAAGGATTTATTCTTAAGGAGCTTATTCCCACCTTATGAACTTCAGGCATCCCTTCTAGTATATATTGACCATTTTCATATTTAAATGTAGTTGGTCTAGTTTCTCCTAAAATCTTATTTGATGATTCAAATATCACAAAATCTAAATTGTTATCTTTAATTAATTTATTAATAGCCTCTTGGCCAGCTGCGTTCTTGCCACTACTTTTAACAAACACAAGACCCTTCTCTACGGGAGACAGTAATCTTCCCATTACTACAGGCTTTATATTGTCTTGGGTTTTACCATCCAGACCCATCACTCGTACTATGTCTTTAAAAACAGCTGGTCTAAAAAAGAAACCACCATCTGTTTCAGATGTACCTTCTGTCCTGTCTGGATTAAAATCCTTATCTCTCAAAATCATAAATCTAAATTCATTCCCACCTATAGATTTTCTAAACGTATTAGGATGCATAGGCATACCTGATGCTTCTACATATCCTTGCATTCTTTTATTAAAATCTATAGCATCCTTAAAATAATTCTTACCTAAGATTTTTGGTAGTTGGCTTAAATCAGCTCTTCCATTTTGGGTGTAGCCATGGTTAATTAATTCATGTAATATATTTGATACAAATTGCTTTTCATGAATTTTTCTTGCTGCCTTAGAATTCTTACCAGCATATACACTATTTACAAACTCTGATTCTGACTTTTTAAAATAATCTAATAGCTGCGCTTTTTCTTTCGAAGCGTATTCAGCTAGTTGACTTATCTTCATTCCATTATCATTGAATCTTGCAGTAAGAAGCATGTTCTTATCTTTAACACCAGCATAAATATATTGTCCGTTCTTTGCCAATTCTGTCATCATATTGCTAATATTATCACCAATGTTAAATTTGTTCTTAAAAGGGTCATATTTAAAAATATCCTCATAAACGACCTTTTTTCCTTGAACCTTACTTATGTGCGATAAAAAGCCAAAACCTCGACCAGCACCGAAAATATCGACAATAGGGCTATTGTACTGGTTGATACCAACAAACTTCAGGTCTCCTTTAAACCCTGAGCTTATTGTTGATATAGTATTGTCATCAAGATTGAAAACTTGAGTATCATACTCTTGTTTGTTTCTTTGTGCGAATAATTTGTATAGCTCTTTTTGCTTCTTAGGATTGTTAATCCACTTTGAATAAACAGCATCATTCTTAACACTTTCAACAAACGCATCTGGGTCTGGACTACTTTTAACTGACAGATCCCTGTCAATAATAAAAGAACTTATCTTCCTATTTAAATCTCTAGCGATTTGTTCTGACGAAGTGAACTTTCCAGCTTTGCCAATTGTATTGAAAACGTCTTCAGCCACCCTCTGAACGGAGGTAGAAATAGTCTCAACAGGATCCATATAATCCATTCCGTTATCAGTATCAGGACTTTCATTATGTTTTTGTGTAACAAATTCTTGTCTCCTTCTTGTGTATTCTTCGTGGGCTAAGTTCCTCATTTCTCTTTCGTATAGCCCTGGTTTAGTCGGATTATCTTCATATTGCAATCTCTGCTTTATGATTTGATTGACATCGCCATCAATATTATTATTAAGCCATTTTTCTGCTTGAGCTGTAGATTGCTTGTGAACATAAGCTTTTGCGTTAGGGTGTAAATCCGCAAACCCTGGATTAATTTCTGGCTTAAAAATACTTTCTGGTCTAGTAGCATCCATTTCCATAACGAATCTACCGCCTTCAGCTTCTGCTGCTGGCCTAGTCTTATATCCAAAAAAGCCACCTAATAGATATTCATATAATTGCATTTCAATTGGTTCACCACGTAATGTAGATGGTAATCCCATAAATGCTGCACCGACAGTTGCTTTTAATGCATCTTCAGTTCTTGTTCTCTGACCTTGTGACTTTGCTACTCCTAGTCTATTTCCTATAGCTCTCCAATTACCAATGCCACCAAATACGCCACCTGCCAATGCACCCCCTATGAATGTATTCATATAGTCATCTGGACCTGCCCATACATTTGATATTAAACTTGCAGTACCAAGACCTATAGATTCTTCAGTTATAGCCCTAGCAACACCACCAGCTTTCATAGAATCTAGAGTGTCGAGCTCTAGCTTAGAAATTCCTTTGCCAACATATTTCTTAGCCATTCTTGAACCCATCATTGGGAATGACCATTTGTCTAATACGCCTACAGCTTTTTGACCAACAAACCCTTTGCGAGTTTTATCTATAGCTCCAATAGCTTTTAACCCTTTAGTGATACCACCAAGAGGAACCGCTAATATACTTGGAGCAAAACCAGCAAGGTGGCCAAGGCTCTGAGCTATAGCATCATATGTAGTTCTTGGTTGTTCATCGGGCGGAACAAAGGGAATCATTCCCCTTATGAAGCCACCGCTAAAGTTTTTTGCTAGTGACGTAAGGGAAGTGGTATCTGCGATAGGTTTAAAATTAATTCCATATTGTGCAGCTTTTTCCTGCAATATATCTAACTGGCTATCATTAAACATATTGGGATTCGCACGATATAGATTAATTAAAGATTGAACCTCCGTTGATTCATTTCTGTAGGCCATTTATTTTATAGATATATAGGATTTGAGCCTTGTAAGAGACCTGAGTATCCTGGAAGTCTTCTATTTAAAGTATTGCCACCAGCATAAATAATGCTTTCCATTCTATTGCGACTTGGCATTGCGTACTTTAAAAGCCCAGCAGTTCCAAGAGCTCCACCTAGTGCTGCTCCAGCAAAGGCTCTCTCAGGAGCACCCATTGGATCTTCTAGTAAGTTCATTGCTGCTGTAGCTCCACCAAAACTAGCTGCTCCACCTATAGCATTAGATGCTCTTTGTGAACGTGTTAGTATTTCTTGTGTTTTAGTTGGAAGTCTTTTCATTACTGCTCTTGCTCCTGCTGCTCCCGCCTTAGCTCCTGCTGCTCCTGGAACAAGTAATCCCAATAAAGCTAAGTTACTTGCAGTCTTTTCACCCTTAGTCTCGCCATAAACGCTTTCACCTCTGGAGACAGGTCTCATGTCGTCTGGTAAAGCACCAAATGTCATGTTATCTACTAAGTCAAAAAAGAACTTTTTTAAAGCTTTGCTTTCAGGTCTAAAAGGTAACCCTAGCCTTGCTGCAACGTGAGCTATTCTTTCTGCCTGTTCGTCTGTAAAGTTTTCTGGATTTTCATTATATCCAAACACTAATTGTTTAGCTCTATCTACTGGATTCATTATCTTGCCTCTCTTGCTTGTATAGTTTGGTAAGATAGGAAGGAATCTGTTGCCTGTCCCATTTGGTTTCCACCAAACATAGCATATAATTTATTTATTTCATCATCTATTGCTGGTTGTAAATTTGCTTGAGTTGCAAAACCGAACAAGCTTTGGTCAAACTCAAGGTTTTGCGGTAAAGGAATTTCTTTAGGTCTGACCTTTGACAGATCAGGTAGGGCTTTATAGTCTCTCAAGGCCTTTTGAAGTGCTGTTTTTTTATCACCACCATGAAGACCTATAAGTCTATTTAAATGAGTCTCATAATCTTTAGGAGCAATAAACGACCCAAGTCCTAAAAACTTACCCTGTGCCTTAGCAGCCTGTTTATAAGATTCGTACTCTTGCTCATATTTTTTACCATATTCAGACCATTGATTTTTAGCATCTCTAAAATCTTGTTGGTATTTATATTGCTCTCTAAATACATCACCAGCAAACTTTTGCTTATCTCTTGTTAGGTCAAATAATGTTTGCTGTCTTGAATCAGCCTGTTCTCTTAAATCCATTTGTCTATCAAACTGAGCTTTTTGAGCATCTTGCCTTCTTAGCTCAAGAGCATACCTTGGTAGGTTATCTAAAAATTGATTTATTGGATCATTCGTTATTTGTATAGCCATATCTTATCCTTATCCTACATTAAACCATGTGCCTGGAGGGTCTTGAAATTCCCAACTTCCAGACTTTTGCCCATCATACATTCCAGCACTATCAGGCGGTTTGCTTGTAGTTGTGTTTTCGTTGTTATTTTCATCATCTGCCCCTGTCTTGTAAGGGTCAAGATCTACTTGAGCTCTGATTAAATCTATTAATCTTCCTTCTATCTTATCTTTAAAGTCTTGCTGTAATCCAAAAATATCTTCTTCAGCACCTAGCTCTCTTTGTTCAAAGCCTAAGTCCATACCAGCTATTCTTGAGTCATATGCTCTTTTTAAAAACCCTTCTGGTCCTAATTCAGATTGAAGTCCTTCTAGTTGAGAACCAACTCTTTCTGTTTGTTGGTTATAAGCTGCAGTTAATCCTTCACCTTGAATACCATATTGCCCTAATTGACTTTGTAACCTACCAGATGTTTGGTCAAATTGTAACTGAGAGGCTTTATCTGCAAGGTCATATCCGCTTAATTGTGCTCCTAATTGACCTGTTTTTCTGTCGTATGATGTTTGAGCCTGTTTTGTATCTAAGCTTAGTCCAGCTAATTGCCTTTCGAGTAGGCTAGATGCAAGGTCTTGTTGTCTTCCAAGTGCTCCTTCTCTAATTCCTATTCTTCCAAGCTTTTCTTGCTGTTCTCCCGTAATACCTGCAATATCTGCTTTATACCCTTCACCTGTAATTCCAAACTGATCTAACTGTCTTTGGAGATTACCTGCAAGTTCTTGACTTTGAGCTTCAATGCCCTGTCTGCTTATATCAGACCTAGCCAAGTCAGACTCTAGTCCAGCTGTTACTTGACCTTGCCTTGCTGCTAACCCAGCTTCTTGACCACGTAAAGAGGCAAGTCTTCCGCCAACATCACCAGTATATCTTTGTACTGCCCTTTGGGCTCTTACATTTCTTGCACCAGCTCCAGCAAATCCACCAGTATCTCTTGCCTGGTCATATATATCTAATAATCCAGCTTGAGCTCCTCTAGTAGTTGTAGTTATTTGTCTGCCTATATCAGCTTCTTGCCTACCTAGTTCTCCTAGTTGAAAGTCAGCCTGCCTTTGTATATCGCCTCTTGCTAAATCTGCCAAGTCCATACTTCTTCCTAAATCAGCTTGTCTTGCAGCTTCTCCAGCTATTGCACCTTCTTCTTGTAATCCTAAAGATTCTTGAGCTCTGCCAACTTTTCCTAATTGTAAATCTGCTATTCTATTTGCTTGTTCTCTGTCAATACCAGAGGCAGCTAATTGATCTGCTATTTGAGATTGTTTCTCACCTTCAGCTTCGGTAGCTGCTTGCATTTGCATACCAATTCTTCCAATTGCTCTACCAAATTCATCCTTTGCAAATCCCTGTTCTGCGGTAGTTAGTCCTCTTTGAATATCTGTTCTTTGCTCTGCTAATCCTTGAGCACGACCAGCAAATCCGAGTTGGTCTTGAGCTAACTTTTCTTGTAATCCAAGAGACGCTTGCTGTCTGCCCAACGCTTGAGCTAGATAACCTTCTGGTCCAAGTTGTGATTGTAATAACTCAGCTTGCCTTCCAAGTTGACCTTGCTGCCTTTCAAGCCCTAATGTGGCGTCTGACTTCGCCAAATCCAATTGTTGCTGTTGTATATCAAGTCCACGTTCTACAAATCCTTCTCTTGTAGGGTCATAGTCTTGAAACATTTCACCGTACTCTTCCCTTAATGCATCTGCATCGTAACCCATGCTTGAAAGTATCGAAGATACATCAGTACCTTGAGTTGTTGTTTGTTGCTGCGTTGTGCCATCTCCTCCAGAACCATCGCCTCCTCCACCACCTATTGGGTCAGGGTCGTCTGTGATCGCATCTTCACCTGCTGTTACAGTTGCACCTGCACTTTTAAATCCAAATAGGTCTGATCCACCCATTGAAAAATCGGTACCTTCTCCAAAAACAGATTGCCCACCAAATATTCCACCAGAGTTAGCTAGTCCCTGAAGGGCTTCTACATCAATGCCTAAAGGGTTATCCCATTCACTACCACTTGGAGTTTCCTCGTTTCCAAAATTAGCTCCAACTGAGTCCCCTTGTGGGGCTCCTGGTTGAGTACTTGCTGTTGTTGAACTGGTAGTTCCAGTATCTTCTTTGATAGCTTCAAATGGATCATCTGCTCCAGCACTCATCTCATCTTGCTTAACATCATCCTTCCAGTCTGGTTTACTTGTAATATCATTTCCAAAATTAGCTCCTTGGCTTATTGAAGGAGATGGGGTGCCTGTTAGATTATTACTTGCTTGCCCTAAAGAAGCTCCAACATTATTTGCGCCTAAATTAACTGTTGCTCCTGGTTGGTTGTTCATAGCAACATTTAAGGGACTTTGAGTTACCGTATTAGATGGTTTTTTAAAAATGCTATCTTCTTGAAATCCGTATCCCTTTGGCATTATTTCCTCCTATCCACGTATATATTATATGGATTAGCAAATTCGTTTTCATAAAGAGTGTTCATCGTATATGGTTCAGAATAATTAATCATATTTGTTGATGGAGTTAATGTTGTTCCAGATGTCAAGTCTGTTCCTGTTGCATTTAAATAGTTGTTCATCAAATTGCTATCTTGATTATACATTGTTTCAAGTAATGTATTGCCTTTAGGTTGTGAAGATACTGGAGTAGAATCTAAAGGTACTCTATTAAGATTTCCTGCAGCATCTACAATTGATGTTGGTGGGAGGGTTGACGATACTGTTTTTGCTGTTGTTACTGTATTGTCTACTGCTTGGTCTAATGGATTCCATTTGTTCCAAAACATATCGTTTATCTGATCTTCGGTTAATCCTTGTGTTTCTTTTAACCATCCCATTCTTGGGTCTGCTAATGTTTCTTGAGTAATACGATTCGCAAACTTATCACTACCAATGCCGAGGTTTCTCGTACCCCAGTCCCCTAAGAATTGACTTTTATCAGCTCCCCATTTAGCAATTCCTTCAGCTGCTTTAGGGAATTGAGACCCTAGCGTATAAACACTAAAAGCATCAGTAAGCATATTTACATTTGCTTTTCTAGTTAGTTGTTTTAATGCCTCGATTCCTTTATCTCGTTCATCTGCAGCATCTTGCTTATATGCTTTTACGTCTCCAACAAGATCTACGTTAGAAAATCGCCTTCCTAATTCACTACCAGCTCTCCCTCCTAAGCCACCAGCAACTGCCATTCCCAATAGTGGCATTCCCATAGTTGCTCCTAGTAGTGTACCACCTGCTAATCCCAACATCCTTCCAAGGCTCATATTGGAAAACATATTATTAATACTGCTTTGTTGTCTTCTTCGCATTTCATTAAGCTTATTAGCTTGGTCTGCTAAGAATTGATAAAACCTTACATTTGCACTCATAACTAACTTCCTTTTGTTAACTCAGTAAATTCTGAGTAGTATAATTTTGTTCCTAGCTTAAGGTACAGTCTAGGATTTTTACCAGGCTCTCTTGCTAATACCGATTCTCCATCAATCATATTTACAATATTAGGAGCCTTGTCAAGTATAGGCAATCTAGATTCCGATATCTGTCTAAATTTTCTTTCTAATTTTTCCATTAAGATACGTTCTTAATTAATGTTCTGTATTCAATAGATATATCATTTATTTCTACGCCATTGCCAGGAGCCCAGCCTGAGCATTTTATTTTTATGCTGCCTCCTTCAAAGGGTACTGATGGAGTTGCTACTAATGTATCCCAACTCCCTGAAGTATTTGCCATATTCCCAGTAAGGTTCGTATAGGATGTTCCACCATCCAACGAATAGCTAATAGGAGTAGTAACCGATCCTTCTGATTTATAAGTTACTATGATAGAATAAAATCTTTTTACTTTAGCTGGAGCACCAAATGTTATATCTTTAGTAATAAATTGACTGTCTCCAGCACTTCCTCCACCCTTATCGGTTTCACTCCACTCTATCATTGTTATTGTTTCATCAGGGTCACCTGTATTGTTCACGTCAGAGCCAATTCTTTGCCTTTGCTCTCCAAATGTTAAGTTGTAATCATGATCTACAATCATATTACTTACAACATGCCCATTTGAACTGTTTGCAAACAAAGACGCTGGTGCTTTACTCCAAGCATTTACCCTGAAATCATAAACGAAAACATCTGGGTCAGTACCAACTCCAGTAGCCCCAGTTATACAGTCACTTAATATAACAGCATATTTGTATTTTGGATTGTATCCTACAATTGTACCATTTGTATAAAAACTTTGCCAAGTTGCTTCGCTTAATTTACCTTCAATTAAATTTCTTATTGATTGTCCATCGTATAACCAAAATCCGTATTGATTTGCCCACATAACTCCAAAGTCTGCTTTTGCTACAGCAGCGGGATGAAGACATCCAGAAAAATCTTTTATTTCTTCCAGAAACCAGTTTGCTGGATTTGGTGCGCCAATATTAATAATAAATAATTTTTCCTGTTTATATGCTAATAACCTATCTCCAAGAGCTTCTAGCTTTACGTATTCACCTGAATCTCCTTTTACTGCATCTATAAAATAACTTCTGGGAAAAGTATCAAACTTCCCAGGAGGTGAATACATTATTCTGTCTCTCATTTGAGTAACAACACCTTCTTCATTTTCAGTTCTCATATTAGCAATAAAAACTCTCCTATTTGCAATTACTGCGGTTCCATATCCTTCTCCATTTCCGCTTATACTAATTTTTTTCTCATCTGCACTAAATCCATTTAATATTTCATAGGTTTCTAAATTGATATCAGCAGACCATAAGCTAACATTACTAGCAATTTGCGTAGCGTGAGCACTATCATCCCATAGTAAATAAGGGTCACTAAGTGTAGATCTAGTTCCTAAACTTAAATCGCAATCAAGAAGTAGAGTCCATGGGTCGTTTGTTTCGTCTAGTCTTGAATAAATTCTTATCCCAGAAATCCTAGAGTTATACGGTGCTTTTAAATCGACTTCTAAGTTTAATTTTCTATTATCCCCGCTTGGTGTAAAAGTATTGTTAGAAGTTGGAATGTATAGTAACGATTCTTGATTACCATCGTATATAAAGGATGCAGCACATTGATACGCTGTATTTTTCCATCCAGAAGTAGATAGAGCTGAATCTCCAATCAGTCTAAGATGAAGACCTGTTCCTCCAGCAGATGGGTATGCTGTAGATGTACTAACTGTAAATTCAGTAGGAGCAGCTAAATCATTTGCTTTCATATCCCAACCTTCGAAAGTTCCATTGTTTACTGTTGATAAAATAGTTGCTCCATTTGCATCGTGGAAATGGGTTCTTTTAATATAGCCATACCAAACATTTTGATACGCATTAGAAGCTGTAGGGTCAGTATGCGACTTTTCTTCCCAAAAAGATGCGTCTGATATTCTAACTGCATTCTCTGCATAATAAAATACAGGCCTTACCATTACATGAAGATTTGGACTCCCGCTTTCATTTGCATCTGTTGTTACAAAATTTTTATGGTCAACAGTAATTTTAGCCCTATTGACATCTCTTATTCTTAAACATTGAAAATTATTAGCATTGCTTTCATCATCGCACCCTTCAATTCTTATATAGTCTCCAGATTTAAATTTACCTATAAAGCTACTATCATCATCTGTAATTACATCTCCAACTCCAGAAACACCTGCTGAAGTAAAAGCAAGTTTATTTGAGCTGAAGCTATGCTCGGCTATGGTACCAGGAGAACCTGGAGTGCAAGACCTATGTCCTGCCCCTCTAAGGTTTAAGGTTCTTGTATTATAATCATACCAATGTATATTACCATTTAAACAATCCATATACATAATATACTTAGATCCCTGGTCTGTCGCACCAGATGCATGGACACTTGTTGGTGCGGACAAGCCAATATCATAGTCACTTTCAAAAGCGAATAATCCATAGCCTCCAGCTAAGTGGCCCTCTATAGCAGTTGAACCAGAAGACCCATCAGCTGCAGTAACTCCACTAAAATCTGAAGCAACTAGCCTTGTATGCGTAACACCTCCACCTAATGTCTTTATAGAATTACGTTCCGTAAAGGATATATTTTTAGCATCAGATAATGCATTTTCAGGAATATCTCTAGCGTTAGTAGCGTCTACTAACCCACCAGAGAAATCATTTATATGTACGCTTAGCTTTGGCACGCTTCTTTACTTTCCTTTTCTTTTTCTTACCGTAGTATCTTCTACGGTTAGCATCTACATCTTCTAGTCTTTTCAACCTATTAACTTTCCGTTTATAGTTGTCTTTCCATTAATAATAGTCAAAACATTTAAATTGAAATTTCCATCATTATAAATATCCAGCACTCCCACATTGTGAGTCCAATTTGTTTGCCTATTTTTTAAAAATTCTTTTTCCATTTTACATAAACATCCCATAGAATATGCCATCTTAGCTCCATTCAGGTGGGTTACTACAGACTTCATTGAGTCATGAGTATGTCCATAAATTATATTAACACCTAAATTCATCACGTGACTTCGTGTATGGTTAATTCCACTATAATGTCCACCATGATATGCATAAAGCTTAGATCCTAATATTTTTACATACTTACCATAAGGATAAGCATCGTAACCTCTTTCCTTTATTTTAAAAGCTTTCATAGCTCCATACTTTGTAAGGTATGGATTTTCTTCTACAAAATTATCAAACCATAACTCATGGTTACCCATAGTCATAATTTTCTTTTTGACCTTTGCTTTTTTACAAGCCTGGTCAATTCTATCTAACCCTTCGTTGACTGCATCAATCTCTTCTATTATAGAAGGAAGTTGATATTCAAGCGGAGGCCTCTTCTTTTTGGACCATTGCCAATGTGAAACGGAAGCTCCCTCGGCGAAGTCGCCAAGACACAAAAAGGCATTTGGTTTCAAATACTCCAAGACTTTTAAAGCGCAGCTTAAAGCTTTCTCATCGTGATGAGGAAAGTGTATGTCTGGAAAGACAACAACTGTGTCTTTAATAGTCAATATTATTCTCGTATTTCAAAATGAACGAGGTCGTCAAACTTATTATCTTTGGTTTCGGTGTCCATATCCCAGTCACCGCCCCACCTGATTTTAAGTTTCATTTGGGATGCGATTCCCATAACGTAACCTGCAAAATAATGAAAACGATCCCTATTATTCCAATCAATAGGATAGGGAGCAACGTCAACAGCAATGCTAGGGCTTTTATTATGTTTACCATTAGGAAACTTAAGCTTACTATTGCCTTTGTTATACGCTTCATTTTGTGCTTTTCTACCTCTGTGTCCCTCCAAAATTTGACAATCAAACTTCTTAATAACTTCGTTGAAAAGTTTAATTAGTCGTTCATCGCATGTATGTAGTTTAGACTTGCTTCTAGTACTAAATCTAGGCATTATTTACCTTTTAAAAGACCTTCTACAATATCTGTTACAACATCTACACACTTCTCAAAGAATATCTGTTCCTTTTCTTCGCTAACGAAAGGAATATCAATCTTCTCGTTTATCTTTGTTGCAATCACCTTACTCATTTCATCAGAACTTAAATGTGACATCATTTGACTTCTGATTGACGCTGCTTGAGATTCAGCTGCAGCTATTAACATTTCTTTTAAACCCACTACTAACTCCTTTTTATTTCATTTTTTATTTTAATTATTAAGTATATTAATGTGGCTAAAGAAACAGCCATTTGCAATACCATTGGTAAGTTTACCCACCAAATACCAACTCCAACAACTCCATTCATTATTGCTTTGGTTGAATCAATCATTAATATCCCCTTTTTCTGGAAACTCGTTTACCTTTTTTCTTTTTCTTTTTTGGAGGTCTTCCCCTCTTTTTCCCATAAGTTCCTTTACCTTTTGGCATTACTTATTCTTAGCCTTTCTTTTTTGTTTAGATCCACGACCATTGCCTAGCTTTGCTTCAATGTAGTTAAGCTGGTCAGTTACTTCATCATTCAATTCTTGAAATTTTTCTACCATATCATTCTTAGCGTCTATTAACTTTATAATGATATCTTGCAGATCATCAATTTTTTTATTCAACTCGTTTGTCATCCATTTGAATGTCATCCATAATATTCCCGCAGCTAAACCTGCGAATCCAATCTCTGTCCAATTTTCAATCACCAGGGAGTCCCTTTCATTTTTGTTGGGGCAATTTGTTCGTTAATATCAGAGTTAAGATTCTCTTCCATTTTTTCAAGATTCTCTTTTCCAATTAAATCCTTTACCCATTCTATAACCATTTCTTCAGTCAGCTTATCGTACTCAATAAAATTTCCACTTGGATCAGGTAGTTTAATGCTTGAATTTATTGATGCTTTATATGTTTTAATATCATCATATTTACCTACTGTCTTTTCTAGTATAGCAGTATAGTGAACATGTAAGCAAACATTAGCTTTGCCATCTTTACTTAATTGTCTTTCTATTGTACCTATTTTAATCTTCATCTTTTGTTAGTTCATCTTTTAACAGCTTTACAAAAGCATCTTTACCCACTTCCATTTGCTGTAAGTTGAACTTTGTAGATTCAATTTTCCTAGCGAGGTCTTGAACGTGAGATATGATTACCTTTTGATCATCTGTCATATCGTTAATATCATATTCTTTTCCATCAAGGTTCAAAACGGGTTTTTGTTCTTTTTGGTTTTTATTTTTAGCCATTTCTATCCTTCCTTATCTTTTAAGCCCTAATCTTTGCATTAAGGTTCTGTTTGTTTCTTCCAAATCTTCTATATGCTCTTTTTCCATACCTTCAACAGCAGCATTTAAAATTGTTACTTTATCTTGCAAATCATCAAGCCTTGTTTCTATATTTTGAAACTTCATCTGAGCTTGGTACCAACTGCCAACAACAATGGCAACAGCCACCATTGCTTTGATAAGAAATGCAATGCTAATATGAATTTGTGCATCTTCACTAATACCCTTACTGGTGCCCATTGTTAATTCTCTGCGCATCTATATAAAACTTTTCAAACTCTATACTTGTGCTATCTAATTGCATTTGTATTTGCATCATTAATGAATCTACAATAAACATTTCTCTATATAATTCTTCTCTTGTCTTTCCTAAGTAAAATTCTTCATCACATGCTAAAAACATAAATCCTATTAAAAATATAGCTACTGATATGGAAACAGTCCATCTTAATACCTTGCTCATTTCTTTCCAATCAGGAACTACTCTAACCTTCAGGTTTTCCATTTTTATCTTCAACTTCTTCAGGAACTGGTATTCCTAATTTCTTTTCCCAATTTTTTATTGTTGGCTCTAATGTTCCTTTAGCATCTGCCACTAAGATCAGAAGGGCAACTACGCAATGTGTGTAAAACCAAGCCATTATGCACTCTCCAATGCTGTTACTTTTGCGGATAACTCTTGCACAGCAGCAACTAGTAAAGGTACGAGCTTTGCTTGGTCAATTTGTTGCACTTTAATATTACCATCGCTATCTACAGCATCTTTTTCACCAGTAATCGCTTCTGGTACTATACTTGACACTTCATGCGCAAAGAATCCATCAACAGTTGTATCTTTATCTACTTTAAAATTAAATCTATATGGTTTTAGTTGATTTAGCCTTGTTAATCCATCGGATATTGCAACTTGATTTTCTTTTAACCTATAGTCAGATGATGTATTAAATTGCGTTGCTGAAGCAGTAGTGGTAACAGAACCTTGTTCGCCATTGGCATTGATAATTAACCAATGCCCAACAGAGCCAGTACTATTTCTTCCTGTTTTAAAATACCCATAATCACTTCTAAATTCAATTCCTTCAGTTCCAGCACCTACAGCAGTAGTTGTTCCTATATATACATTTCCACCAGTAAAATATGAAATTGTACCTGTAGCTATTTGAACCTTTTGGTTATTAGATGAGTCATACATAAACTGTGCATAGTTACCACCTGAAGTCCCCCAGACACATCTATTATTAGAAGCATTATCAGCTACTTTTATACCAGAACCGCTAATTACATCCAATCCGTAAGTAGGTGAGGAATGGCCAATCGCAACTTTACCATCTTCATTAATAAGCATACGAACACTTGGTTGCGTGGCAGCATCTGCTGCTGTTGTAAATTTTAATTTACCTCCTGGGTTTGATTCGCTTGTCAATTGAGCTTCTACACTTGCTCTTAACTTCATATTCGTACCATTCCCACTTCTAAAGAAAGCTAATCCCCCCATTATTTCGCCAGCATTTAAATCCCCACCTAATTCAAGAACAGCACCTCTTGTTGCTGAACCGTTTTGGAATTGATATTGAAAACATCCAGCTCCATATTGACCAGCAGCATCGCTATCTCTTGCGTCTGCATCACCAAAACATGCTACTACACCACTACTTTTTACAACAACATCCCCTGAAAAAGTAGCGTTACCACTACCATCTATAATAAGAGTATCAGCTGCTCCATTCTTTTGGATGTTTAAATTGCCATTACTACCAACTTGAATATCCCACCAATGTGAACCATCTCTTTTTAAGGTTAGATGTTCAGCTGCATCATTGTCAATAGTAACCTTATTTGCAAAAGTAGAAGTACCATCATTTGCGATTGTAAGCTTGTTGGTATTAGTAACATCTCCATCAGCACTTCCTGCTGGAGCAGTAGCAAAATAGTGTGCTCCATTATATTGTTGATAGTATGATGCCTCATCTGCATTTATATATGTCCAAGCATTACCTGAATCTATGTATTGATTATAAGCAAGGGTTATAGATTTACCTGCTCCTGCAGCTGCTTCTGAGGACAGACTAAAATTAGCACCTTGTATAGCATCAGAGCCTGAATGCCAGGTCTCAGGAGTTACTCCTAAACCTATATTACCAGAAGTGGATAGTGAACTAACCGTAACTGCTCCTGATCCATTTGGAGACAATGCTATATTCCCATCAGTATCTGTAGAGCTAATAGTATTCCCATCTACTTTAATATTGTCTACTTGTATAGCACCTGTACTTACTTTTAAAGCTGTATCTGTGCCATCACCATCTTCAATAGTTCTAAGATCCCCATCTATACCGTTTGAATCTACTTTTAAAAGAAGAGGATATGTGGAAGCTATGGTATTATTTGCTAAAGATGCCATTATGCGTTCTCCAATGCTTCAATACGTTCCATAGCTTCTTGTAAAGCCTTAATTGCTTTCATATATAGAACAGAATATTTCATTACCTTAACATCTCCATCTATCTTTAAAACATCTTTTTCATAGTCGTTTCCTTTTTTACCCTCTATTAAGCCTGGAGAAATAGGTTCAACCTCTTGAGCTATTAACCCAATTTGCACCATAGCTTTATCTGCTCCATATTGGTCAATATCGTCTTTCCTTTGAAAGTTTCTAACCCTTAATGCTTTAATATCATCCCATTGTGATGTTGCATCTGTAATATTATCTTTAATTCTTTCATCAGAAGTAGCGCCATAATCATTGTCATGATTCTCTATATCACCATCATTTCTTACAATAAATCTTGTCGTTGTACTGTCTTGAAAAAGATAGCTCCATCCATCGTTATCAGGAGATTGGTTTGAATAATATAAACTATATCCTTCTGGTGTAGAACTAGCCTCTGTCGCTACTGCTCTTATTACTCCAGTACCTAAATGTCCACCATAATGAACTATGAGTCTTGCATTATCTGAAGTAGTAGTAGTTCCAAGCAACACCTTACCTGCATTGTCAATTGTCATATGGTCTGTTATAGTACCGCTATCGCCAGAGCCTAAAACTAAATTACCTGAGTTATCATCAACTCTTTTCATATAAATTCTTGCACAAGTCGTTGTATTATTATCAAAAGATAATATTGCAGTATCGTTTGTACCTGTGTTTCTGTAACCTTGAATCTTTAGATTAGCTGCCCCACCATTTACAGTTGATTTTGTAAATTTAAAAATAGCATCAGAAGATATTGAAGATTTAGCTTGAAAAGTCTCTTGTGCAGTTCCACTAAATTCAACAGAACCTGATGAGTCAATAGCCATCCTATAAGCAGAGGCAGAAGTATCATATACAATAAATTCTCCTG
>CEUS01048652.1_pt1 | contig 35539 bp, 34 predicted proteins | sample 427031 | NCBI WGS metagenome assembly CEUS01 (sample SAMEA2622837, study PRJEB7988) | marine metagenome | biome: marine biome (ENVO:00000447); feature: marine epipelagic mixed layer (ENVO:xxxxxxxxx); material: "saline water (ENVO:00002010), including plankton (ENVO:xxxxxxxx)" | depth 140 m | reverse complement strand
CCGCGATCCACGAGCTGATCCGCATTTTGGAGGACATCCGCCTACTAGGGGATTCGAACAAGGGCACCACGCTCAACGTGGGCGTCATCCAAGGGGGGACGCGGACGAACGTGGTGGCGGAGCATGCCCAGGCCGACGTCGATCTCCGGTTCTGGGCAGCGGCCGAGGCGGATCGGGTAGAGCGGGCGGTCCGCTCCGTGAGGGTCTCCGATCCCCGCTGTGCCATCTCGGTCGAAGGTGGGGTAAACCGGGGTGCACTGGAGGTGACGGAGGCAAGCGCAGCGCTTTTCGCCCGCGCCCGTGCGGTCGCAGCGGCGCAGGGGTGGGACCTGGCGGAGGGATCTACCGGTGGGGTGAGCGACGGGAATCTCGCCTCGGCTGTGGGCTGTCCCACGTTGGACGGCCTGGGTCCAGACGGGGGTGGAGCACACTCGCTGGACGAGCACGTGAGGCTTTCGGATATTGCACCTCGTATAGCCCTTCTCGCCGGGATCTTTCTGCGGTTCTGAGGCGTCGGGCTACTTTCCGGAGCACCACACTCGTGCAGATTGAGCGGGCCGAAGTCTTCCTGGTGCCTCTGCGTCTCCGGGAGCCCTTCGAGAGCAGTGCCGCAACGGTCCAGGATCGGATCATCGTGCTCGTCGCGCTGCACGGTGACGGAAAGACCGGTTGGGGAGAGTGCGTAGCGGGAGAGACACCCCACTACTCGCCGGAGACCACCGAGACCGCGTGGCACGTGCTTACCCGCTTACTCCTCCCGGCGGTCGTCGGAAGAGAGCACGCCGGGCGCCCAGGCGTTGGGGGAACCGTCTGGACGCCGGCACGCGGCCACCCGATGGCCAACGCCGCGGTCGAGATGGCTGTTTGGGATCTGCAAGCGAAGCGTGATGATGTGCTCCTGTGCACGGCCATCGGCGGCACGCGTCGGGCGGTTCCCGTGGGGGTGAGTATCGGACTCCAGCGCAACGACAAGGCCCTTCTCGAGCAAGTTGGATCTTCCCTCGAGGAGGGGTACCTGAGAGTCAAGATCAAGATCAGGCCTGGACGGGACGTCGGTATGCTGCGCAGCGTGCGGGACCGTTTTCCGACTGCGTCCCTGATGGTGGACGCCAATTCCGGCTACACCATCGCGGATCTGGAGCGCCTGCGTGAGCTGGACGACCTCGGACTCATGATGATTGAGGAGCCGCTCGCTCCCGGCGACTTCCAGGGGTACGCTGAGCTACAGGCGGCACTACGTACGCCGGTGTGCCTGGACGAGTCCATCTGCTCGGTCGTCGACGCCCAGCGAGCACTCGAGTTGGGCAGTTGCCGAGTCATCAACGTCAAGCCGGGACGCGTGGGAGGGTTCGGCGAAGCCCGTTCCATCCATGAACTGTGTTTGGGGTTGGGTATACCGATGTGGTGTGGCGGTATGTTGGAATCCGGTGTGGGTCGCGCCCACAACGTCGCGCTCTCGACCCTTCCTGGCTTCACCTTGCCGGGGGATATCTCGGCCAGCCGACGCTACTGGGAGCGGGATCTGGTATATCCCGAGTGGGAGGTCACGGACGGAGCTCTCACTCCACTGGAATCGCCGGGGATCGGGGTCGAGCCGGACCGTGCCCGCATCGAGGATCTCTCAGTGCGGCGGACTGAGATAGCCTGAAGGAGATGGAGTCAGGGGTGTGTGGTGGAGCCCACGGCGGCAATTCCGGTCCCTGTGCGGACGACGCGGGCTATTCGGCCGATCGCAGACCGACCGTGATGGTAACCCCCACGTGCCCCATATCGGCGCGCTCCCGCATACCCTCACGGATGCGAGGCTCCAGCTTCTTGTAGCTGGCCAACACACCAGCGCGCAGCGCGGCCCGGAGCACCTTCATCGCGTTGACATCTGGGCGGCTGGTGCGGGTTTCCCGCTTCTGGTCGGCCACTTGCTCCGGTTTCACGTCGAACGGCACGACCCCTACGTCGTCGTGCCGGGCGTGATCGAGGTACTGAACGCTCACACTCACGTCGCCGTGCGCGTGGTGGTGGTGCAGGTCGCCAACGGTCTGAAACCGGGCAGCCAGCGGCGCAATCTCGACGCTTTGTGCGACCTTCATATAGGTGCGCTCGACCAAACGGAAGATGCGACGCATCCGCTCCGGGTTGGTCGCATCCACGTCTGGCACCTCGGTATCCATCTCGCGCACGCTCGCTTGGAGGTCCGACGCCAGACGTGGACCATCAAGCTCCCCGCTTCGGGCGCGGTCAATATTCTCAAGGATGCGGTCCGGGTTGGTCCGGAAGCCCATGCGACCTTCCTCGCGATGCGTGTAAATGGTCGGGCGAAGCGTTTCGCCGCGGGACAGTGAATGCTCAGGACATCAGCATAACCGATGGTGGCCGAGACAGCCAAGGGGAGGATACGCAAAAGGTTCCCGTGTTCAGCCACAAGCGGTATTCTGCACCCTGAGCATGAGGGCTGGCGCGCCCTAACCCGATTTCCCTTTGTGCGGCTGGAGACCCTGGATGAGACGGTGGCCTCTTCTGCTTCCCCTTCTCCCCCTTCTGGCCGCATGCGCTGGCTCCGGGGCCGGCCCGCCGATGCTTGCCTATCACGTGCCGGCTCCTCCCGTGGTGGACTACCTGGTCGGCGATACCTCCTGGGTTGACGTTAAGGCGGTCGACCAGGGATTCGAACTGGGCATGGCTGCCAGCGCGCGCTGGCGGATGGAATTCGTGGATGCCGACGCCGACCACGTGCAGGTGACCGCGACCTTGGCTGAGCTGGCGGCGCGAGTTGCCAATCCGGTGACCACTGCCCAGACCGCCGACGAGTCGGTTCTTTCAGGTCCGGTAGTCTTCACGCTGGATCCGCAAGGCCAGGCTAGTCTCGTGAGGCTGCCGACGCTTTCCCCTCCAGCGGCGTTCCAGGTTGTGAGTGGTGCCAAAATCGCCCACACTTTCTTCCCCGGGCTTCCGGGGCGCGTCGTTTCGGTGGGGGATGGTTGGGTTGACACCGTATCCTACGCGACTCAGGAGGGGGCTGCGGGAACGACCGTGCGTATGGTGATGAGCTATACGGCAGTTGGCGACACGGTAGTTGGGCGAGCGAACTATCTACTGGTTCGCACTAAGGGGACTTCCGAACAGTCAGCCGCCGGCGTGATCTCGAAGACGGATTTCAGCCAGACCGTCGCGGGAACTACCGAGGGCTACTTCCTGTGGGACAGCGTGGCCGGAATTCTCCACTCGCTGGAGTATCGGAGCGATTTGCGCGGCACGATGCAGCTGGCCGCCCTACCTGTTCCGCTGGATGTGCGCATTCGCACTACGTTACGGGTCATGCGCACGGATTAGGGAGTGAGCTGCCAGGAACACCTTTCGCGCCAGTCGGGCGCAGGGCTCTTTAGTGGGGGCCGAATACGATCTCGGCCCGCGTACCCACACGGACCTGGTGGGCCGAGAGCCAGCCCTTGGGCACCTCGAGGACGAGCATGGCCGGAGCCGCGCTGTCATGTAATGTGGTCGTCTCCGATTCCATCTGTTGGATGTCCAAGACTGTGAGATTAGCGTTCAAGAAGGCGACGTCCAGGGCAACGTAGGTGTTGGACATCCAAAGGGTCCGGATCTGCTCATCTTCAAAGACGAAGAGCATCCCGGTACCGTCGGGGACCTCGGTGCGGTTCATGAGTCCCATTTCCCGCTCGGCGTTAGTTCGCGCCACCTCCGCGACCACTGTGTCTGTGCCGAAAATGACCCAGGCTTTCCCGTGCGTGAGTCTGGGTACGGCGGGTGCGACCATACCCGGCTGCTGGATCGGCGCTGGCCCCCCGGGCGAAGGCGAGGGTGGAGGCGGATCCCCTCCCGCCCCGCAGCCAGAGGGGAAGAGCACCGCGAACGGAAGAAACGGGAGGATGGAGCAAGTTCGCCGGGCGCGTCGCGTAGCTGTCATGCCTTCCTTAGATCGTGTTTTCCAAGAACTCACGGGTCCCAAACCTGCCTCGCCAAGAATGGGGCCCTCATTTATCTTAGCCCTTCTGCCTCCAGGCCAAAGCCTCCCATCTAGCGAGGAATATCAAAAAAATGATGCAGACGCGCAGGCCATGGTAGACCCAGAGCTCATCCGGATCCTGGTGTGCCCGGAGAGCAAACAGTCGCTCGAGGAATCCGACGCCGATCTGGTCCGGGGAATCAACGTTGCCGTGGCGGAAGGCGCCATTCGCAATCGGGCGGGGGAGGTTGTACGCGATCCCTTGGATGGGGGGCTGGTTCGGGAGGACGGGAAGTTTCTTTATCCGGTGCGCGACGGCATCCCGATCATGCTGATCGATGAGGGCATAGCTCTCAGTGACGTTCGGTGACGCCGCTTCCTGTCATCGCTGGGACCGCTCTAAGACCAACGGCTAGGTGGTCCCCTGATGTGGATGCCTGGGATGATGATCTTCTGGGTAGCGATCACCACGATCTGGTTCCGGTGGACGTGGTAGGAATACGAGGAGTGGCGGCTGGAGGCCCGGGAGTTAGCCTGTACGTGACGGGGGCCATCGGTCCGACTATTCTAGCCATCGGCTGGATTCCATCTCGGGCCTTTATCTGACACGCATGTCTCTGATCAGCTTCCATCGCTTTCTGATCGCTACGGCGATCGTATTCTGCTTCGGTTTCGCGATATGGGAGCTGATGACCTGGTGGGCAAGTGGAGAGCTTGGTGCTCTGATGCTGGGCGGGACGTTCATCGCCCTAGGCGGCGTTCTCACGTTCTACCTTGTGCGGTTACGGCGTTTCCTGGGGGCGGATACGGACTCGCGTAGCGGCCAGGTTCCCGGTACCCGCTAACCAGCCGGCTTCTTCCCGAATGTCGAAGGTTGGCCATGTCATCGGCACCCACGCCTTGGGCAACGGCGGGATGGACATGGCAGTCCGCCGCGCTGCCAATGCCGGCATGAGTGCCGTCCAGGTATTCACGTCGATTCCCAAATTCTACGGTGACAAGGCGTCGATCCGAACGGAGCGAGTGGACAAGTTCCGACGTGCGCTTGCGGTCACCGGCATCCGACCTGAGCACGTGCTTGTCCACGCGGCCTACGTGCTCAACCCGGCCTCCGAAGACGAGGTAAAGTGGGGCCGCTCGGCGGGGGCGTTGGTCAAGGAGATGGAGCGCTCCCACGCTCTCGGTGTCGGTGGTGTATGCTTCCACCCGGGGTCATGTCCTCGGACCGACCCGGAGCCGGCCGCTCAGCGGGTGGCCAAGGCTATGGCGCAGGCTCTGCGCGCAGTTCAGGGAGGGACGCGCCTCTACGTGGAAAACTCTGCGGGGGCTGGCAACACCTTCGGCAAGAATGCAGATGAGGTAGGGCTCATCCTGGCCCATCTCCCAGAAGAATTGCGGGAGCGGGCGGGCTACGGGCTCGACAGCTGCCACCTGTTCGTGTCGGGCTACGACGTGGAGTCTTCGGCAGCGACCCAGAGCGCCGTTCTCGACGAGTTTGAGGCGGCCGTCGGGGAGCCTCCGGCGTTTTTCCACCTCAACGACTCCGTGGGAACGCTGGGGTCGAACTTAGACCGCCATGCCCTGCTGGGGGATGGTCACATCGGCACGGAGCCTTTCCGCTGGCTGCTTTCCGACCCCAGGACGCGCGGGATCCCGCTGGTGCTGGAGACCCCCCAGGAGCATACCGACATCGCGGACGATGATCCCAGCGGGGACCCGTTCGACCTACGCATGATGGCGCTGCTCAGGAGCCTGGGCGCCGAAACGTGAACCGTGTCAGTCGGTCCGGTCCAGCGGATCCTAGGTGAGCACGGCCCGCGGGTTGGGTCGCGGGGGTTGTTATACCGCTGCTTTTTTCGGTTTGGACACTTCAGCCGCAGCGCGCGCCTTCGAAGCAGACTCTCGCTGCCGAAACGCCCAGATAGCGATGCCCACCGAAATCGAAATCGGCACCATGGCCATCAGCAATCCTCCCAGGAACATGCCGAGCATCAAGCCTTCGTAATGCAAAAGCTGCTCTCCAGGATGATCGGTTTCTTCAGAATTCCGTGATAACTGCCGCGATCAGAATCACGACGAGAGGCATAGGGACAGCCACCAAGATCCACAGGCTGCGTGGTTCCGAACGCAAGTGCATGTAGTACAGTGCCACTAGGACCGCCTTCCAGATAGCCATCACGCATAGTCCGAACGCGAGCCAGAACTTGGCCAGGGGCAGGAATGCGTATCCGACTTCCGCCAGTGTCACCACTAGGAGCACCAGAAAGATGAGCATGTATGGAGGATCGTGATGCTCATCGTGCGTCTGTGTTTCGGTCGTCATCGGCCCCTCCCCTCTCTGTCAATCAGATCAGGTAGACGATGGTAAACAGGATGATCCAGACCAGATCAACGAAGTGCCAGTAGAGTCCGATCAGCTCGACGCCGCGGTGGTCGCTGTGTGTGTAGTGTCCGCGCATCGCCCGGATGAGTACGAAGACAAGGCATATCACGCCGATACTGACGTGCGCACCGTGGAATCCGGTCATGGTGTAGAACGTGGCCCCGTAAAGTGGTCCCCCCAGTACGGCGCCGCCTTCAACCCCTGTCCGACCGAGCGCGTGATATTCGGCGGCGGCGGGAACGAACCCCTCATGTACTAGGGCGACATACTCGATTGCCTGGATCCCCACAAAACAAGCGCCGATCACGATGGTTGCCAGCAGCCAGAGCTTGAGGCCTTTCTGGTCTCCTTTCTGAATCGCCGCGAACGCCTTCACCATGGTCACGGACGAACAGATCAAGAAGAACGTGTTGAATGCGGTCAAGGGAACGTTCAGTACCTCGCCCGGCGCCGCAAAGTGGTCAGGGTGGGCGAATCGGAGGATGATGTATGTCCCGATCAGCGAGGTGAAGAACATCACCTCGCTCAAGAGGAACACCCACATCCCCAACTTCATGTGATAGACCTGAATCCCCGGCTCGTAAGTCGAGTCGTGGACCATCATGTTTTCCTGGATCGCAGGCGTGTGGCTACTCATATTCGGCCGTCAGTCTCCGGTGGGCAGGGAGCCGGGTTCCCGCGGCACAGGCGGCCGCTGAACTCGGTCGGGCGGCAGGTGCTGCGGGAGGAAGTCGTCAGTCGACTCAGGTGAGCTGTACTCGTAGGGACCCCGGTAGACCTGCGGCGTGGCCACGAAGTTGCCGTGGGGAGGAGGCGTAGGCGCGAGGGCCCACTCCAGCGTGTTCGAGTTCCAGGGGTTCTGCACGGCCTTCTCGCCCCGGAACATGCTCCAGAAGAAGTTGAACGCGAAGATGAGCTGAGCAGCGATCAAGAAGAACGCTGCCCACGAGATGAGCGTGTTGAGCGATTGCATCGACTGTAGGAACGTGTACTGGCTGGGATCGTAGATGCGCCGTATGTGGCCCTTGAGCCCCATGCTGTGCATAGGGAAGAAGACCAGGTTGTAAGCAAAGAACGTAAGCCAGAAATGCGCTTTGCCGAGCTTTGCGCCGAACATCCGGCCGAACATCTTCGGGAACCAATACGTGATCCCTGCGAAGATGGCGAATAGGCTGCCGCCGAAGAGCACGTAGTGGAGGTGCGCCACGATGAAGTAGGTGTCGTGGATCGGGATATCCACCGGGGCCGAAGCCATGAAGATGCCGGACAGACCTCCGATGATGAACATCGACACGAACGCGAGCGCGTGGAGCATAGGTACATCGAAGTGCAGGTCGCCCCGCCACACGGTGCCCATCCAGTTGAACACCTTGATGGCGGACGGCACTGCGATAATGATCGTGGAGATCATAAAACTGGTGCCCAGCATCGGGTTCATGCCGCTCTGGAACATGTGGTGGCCCCACACGATCCAACCCAGGAAAGCGATAGAGATTATTGCCACAACCATGGAGTGGTAGCCGAAAACCGGCTTCCGTGACCGGTTGGCAATTATCTCACTCACTAAACCCATGCCCGGCAGTATTAGGATGTAAACCTCGGGGTGGCCGAAGTACCAGAAGATGTGCTGCCACAGCAGCGGCTCGCCGCCGGTTGCCGGCGCGAAGAACCCGGTACCGATAGTCTGATCGAAGAGCAGCATGATCAAAGCACCGGTCAGGATTGGGATTGCGAGCAAGACCAGCCACGAGGTAACGAACAGCGCCCAGGTTGGCAGCGGGATGCGGAACCAGGTCATTCCCGGCGCTCGCATGTTGATTATGGTTGTTATGTAGTTCACCGCGCCTGTCAGGGAGCTAAAGCCAAGGATGGTCAGGCTAACCAGCCAAAGGATTTGCCCCATGTATACGCCGGTGAACTCGGAATCGGCGGACAGTGGGGCATAGGCCGTCCATCCAGCGCCCGCGTGGCCACCCACCACCAAGAACCCCGCCAACATGATCAGGCCGGCCGGAATACTGATCCAGAACGAGAACGTGTTGAGGCGCGGGAACGCCATGTCGGGCGCCCCGATCTGGAGTGGGATTAAATAGTTTCCCCACACGCCCAGCATCAGTGGCATGATCGCGAAGAAGATCATGAACGTCCCGTGCATGGTGACGAGCGAGTTGTAGAACTCCGGCAAAATGATGCCGCCCGGTGCCGTGGTTTCGGAGAAGAGCCCTCCGATAAACGGTATGGGCTGGCCAGGGAACCCGAGCTGCCAGCGCATTACAGCGGCGAGCAGACCGCCGAGCAGCAGGAAGGCCAGGCTCGCAACGAGGAACTGCTTGGCGATCATCTTGTGATCGGTCGAGAAGATGTAGGTCCGGATGAAGCCGAGCTCGTGATGCTCGGCTCCGGTGCCGGACGCTGCTACGGGGGTAGCCATTATTATCCTCGCTGCCTCACGGCTGGGCCTGGAGCTGCTCGTTCATCCAGGTCTGGTATTCGCTAGGGGTGTGGACAGTGAGCGTTCCACGCATGCGCGTGTGTCCGATTCCACACAATTCGGCGCACCCGATCGGGAACTCCCCGGTGCGGGTGGGCTGGAACCACATCATCAACTCCATGCCAGGTACCACGTCCTGTTTGAGGCGGAAGTCGGGGATATAGAAGGAGTGGATCACGTCTTCGGAATACATCTCAAGCTTTGTGGGCCGATCTAGCGGGATGTCGAGGCGGTTCCGGACCGTGAAGTCGTCCTCAGTGTTCAACTCGTCGTCCGGCCCTGGATAGGTGAGGTTCCACTCGAACTGCTTGGCCGTAAGTATCACGGTCATCGCGTTGTCGGGCACGTTGTCGGGATCTTTGATTTCATCCCACAGACCAGCACTGGCCAGTGCGATCGCGATCACGATGATGGCCGGAACTGTCGTCCAGACAATCTCAGCCTTTGCGCTCCCCTGGATGTACTCCGCTTTTCGGCCTTCGCGATGCCGGTACTTGAATATGAACCACAGCAGCGTCAGCTCAGTGGCGACAAAGACTATACCCGTGATCACCAGGATCACGTAGTAGAGTCTGTCGATCTGTGGTCCGATGGTCGAGGCGCTCTCGTCCATCAGCCAGGACCAATTCTGCATCGCGTGCGGCTCCTATGTGCCGAGTAAGGTCGGCGACTGGGAGCATCCCGGGACAAAGGTCCCGGGATGCGGTGGCTGTTACAACCTAGGTATCGTCCGATGCATCGTGCCGGTGGTGTGATCGACCACGAGGACTGGTCCCATGGGCACCGGTTGCCCCGCCATTGCCTCATTGAACTCGAAAGTCACGCTGGTCGTTCCGCCCTGCTCAACGGTCACGCTCTGGGTCGTCGTGCCATACAGTTCGTGCCAAGCCTCCAGAAGGTAATCTCCCGGGGGGAGGCGATCCATCGCGAACACCCCGTTGGCATCGCTCACGGCGTGGTAGGGGTGTGGAGTGACTCCGACATAGGCGTCCATCCAGCCGTGCACGTCGCAGCGTATTGGGATCATGACCTCAGGTGTGGGAAAGCTGGTCTCGAATTCCATGCCGACCTGGGGCTGGCTTCGGTTGAACCCTCGGTTCTCTGTAGGTGTCGCGTTGATGTTGTGAAGGACCTCGTCCGAGTTCCGCACGGTGAGCTGCTGTCCCATGGATAGCCCGACTACGTGTGGAAGGTAGGTGCATCCCTTCTGGTCGAGCACGACCGGGTCACCAGTCGGGAATTCGAGGCTAGAATCCAGTCCCTCTTTCACATAAACGAAAACGTTGGCCAACCCGCCTTCTGATCCCACCAACACGCTCTCACTGACCGCAGTGCCACCGGTTTCCTCCTGGCAAGAGGGCTCGTCGGACATGTCGATGGCAGCAGGGGTGGGCACGTCCCCGGAGAACGCGACAGTGCCGCTAACGCTACCGGCTGTGGCCGCATCAACCGGGTGTTCCACCACAACTCCCGCAGCAGCTTGATCGCCACCGGCAGCGCCTGAACCTGCTTCGCCGCCGCCGCATCCGGCGGTCAACGCGAACAGAGACGCGAAGGCTACCAGGCCCTTGTTTCCAGATATTTCCAGCATCTTTTGGATCTCCTCTTTGGTGATTTTATGGTCCCGCGTTCGTTTTCCGCCGCGGGAAACTACCAAAATTCTCAATTCCGGCCAGGTATCTCTTTCTCCCGGCGCTGAGCCCGCGTGACCACCACCAAGCCGAGCACCGCCGTTAAGAGAAATGCCGCGAGTGGGGTTATTAGCACCGTGACGGGTACGGGTTCCTCCAACGCGAGGAAATACCAGGTGCTCACCGCCGCCTGATTCCCAGCTTCGCCGTTGTTCCCGTCCCAGGCCTGAAAGGCCACAGGGACTACCGTTGCGCGTGGCATTTGAAGGTCAGAGGTGCTGTCCGGTGTCGCGAGCGAACGCCGGAAGAGCACTCGCCACTCGCCATCCGCCCAGGCAGCTTCGGCGCTCACCTGTTGGCTGGAAGCGGGCTGCTCCTGGCCGGTGCCGAGTCCGCGAGCCACCATCTCCACAGCTCTGTCATGATCGCTCCGCCAGCTCCACAGATATGCCGGACGGCGTGCGTCGCCCTGCAGAAAGTAGGGCCGTTCCATTCCTGTCGGGAGCGTAAGTGGGAACTGTACAACCAGTTGATCGGGGGCTCCCGGTGCCCAAGTGGAGCCTTCGTCCTTGGGGCCCATGGCCTCGACGATCTGCTGAGCGAAAGGGGCCCATTCCTCATTTGGACTTCGCGACGGATCTGACCAACTCACCAACATGGCGACATCCGCCGAATCGTGCAGGGCTTGCACCCAGAGGTTCTGCACACGGGGATTAAACCAACGGGGCTTTACCACTATCTGACCGACCAGTGGAATGTAGAATTTGTCGACTGTCTCCCAGCGTTCGTCAGTGGGAGACGTTGGAAGCCCCCCTTCCCCATCACCTACGTTTGCGGCAGTGATCACCTCTCGGATCCTTGGGGACTCCTCGGGCGACAGGCTCCGCACGTAGTGGGCCAGATTCCAGAGCTGGTCGTCAGTGATCACGCCCGCGTCGATCAGGTCGCTGAACGTCGGCATGGGTGTGCCGTCCAACCCAGTACGCAGGACCCGATAGATGTCCTCTACCGTTCCGCCTCCGTTAAATCTCCAGTTTTGGGTCAGGTTGGCAGGATAGATCGGTAGGTCAGAGTCATCTTTCTGGGTGGGCGCAGACGGACCATCCGCTCGTCCGCTCCGTCCGTGGCATTTCGAGCACTCAACCTGCTCGTAGATCTCTGCGCCCTCCGCGATGCGGTCGTCACTCACCCGAGGGGCATTGGAGAACTCGAGCTGGGCCGGTGGTGGAGAGCTATTGAAGAAGCGTGACATACTCTTCAGGTAGGTGACCAGATCTTCGCGCTCCTGGGAGCTCAGAAGGTCCTCCCAACCTGGCATGGCGGTCCCAGGCATACCGACGTTGATGACGTGCATGATGTCGTCGTCGGTTGGCAGTTCTCCCGACCCCGTAGTGCGCACCTGGTAGAGGGCACGGGTGAAATCGCGGGGTCGCGGGAGCATGGTCAGCGCTCCGGGCCCCTCTCCCCGCCCATCGGTCCCATGGCAGCCGGCGCACCAACGGTCGTAGACCACCTTGCCGGCGGGGTTCTCGTTGTCCGTTTCCTGGGCTGCCAGAGGGAGTGGCAGCAGCAGGTACGCAGCCATAACCAGCGCCCGGGTTCCCATCAATGCTCACCCCCCTCAGCATGTTCTTCCCATGTGCGGGGAGTTTTGCCGGCCTGTTCGTAGAGGAAGATGGTTACAGCCCAGATCTCGTCCTCTGTTAGGAATTCCTCCCAGGCCGGCATGGCGGAGTTCCAGGGTCCTCCCTCATTGGGGAGCCCCACCCCGCCCTTGGCGATCCTCCAGAACACGAAGCTCTCAGCCAGCTGGGCGATGGTGCCGACGTCCTGGAAGCTCAGGGGTGTGGGGTTGAAGCCGTGGCTGTAGTGTCCCAGCCCGTCCAATAAATCTCCATGGCAGGCGAGACAGTTCTCGTAATAGATGCTCTTGCCCTCTTCGTAGTGATCGTCCAGCGATCCTCGCGTGCGCAGCGGGTTTTCGAGGCCAGTGATCTCGATGGTGCGTCCCTGGAACGTGATCGAGCTGGGCGGTGCGGGATGGATGGCCCGAAACGATGGAGGCGCGTCCAGTGACGGCTTCACCCGGCCGTAGGCGATGAACCCGATCAGCGCAGGCAAGAGTACCAGAAGGATCATCCGGATGGGCTTCTTGCGCTCCTCTACCATGACCGCGTGGAACGGCTGCTTGAATTGCTGCCAGCGGGTCTGGTTGTCACTTACCCAGAGAAGCACGCCTACCAGGGCGGTCAACATGTACTGGACCACGACGCTGTTAGGGATGGGTGCGCTGGGTATCCCCAGGAGAGGTGGGAGATATGGGATTCCGAATACGATAAGCAGGAAGGCCATTACCAGGACCGCCACTCCCTGCCAGAATGGTTCCTTGGGCCAGAACCTCACGTCGGGCGCCTCACTTCCGTGCCGCCAAGAAGGTCACGATAGCTTCGAGTTGAATTGCGCTCAGCGACTGACCGAATGTCGCTGGCATCATTCCTAGCATAGCGTCGAACCCAGGTGCCGCGTCGACGTTCGGGTCCAGAATGCCCCTCCTGATCTGGTCCGCCGTGCGTGCACTGCCGATGTCATCGAAGTTGGGTCCGAGTGGAGGCCCGGCGCCGTCGATAGCGTGACAGCTCAGGCACAGGTTCTCCTGCAGGAGCACACGAGCGTCAGTGGTCTGGCTTGCCGCTAGGGGTGAGTCTCCGCTCGGTTCGGCCGGCGCACTGGTACCCGCTGCCGCATCGTCGGTGCGCTCCATGTCGTCGCTGGTTACCGTTACCTCGCCCCCCTGGGCTTGCATGAATGCCACCAGTGACCATATCTGGGCGTCCGAGAAGGCGCGCGCCTGAAATACCATCTCGGCGAAACCCTCTACAACGAACGCGGCCGGTTCCGTAAGTGACGCTCGCAAGTAAGCCTTGCAGTCGAGCCCGGACACACGGGTTCCACACCGCTGTCCGATGGTTCCTTCCCCGGCGTGATCAGTGAGTAAATTAGGAGCTCGCGTTCCGGTTCCGTGGCACGCGGTGCACGTTCCGGCGCCGGCGAATAATTGCTCCCCGGCCATAACGAGGTCATCAGCCGTAACGTCGTCCGAGAACGTCAGTTCCTCGGGCACTTCGGAGGCTACTTGCGGGATCGCACCGGCCACCCATGTATAGAGACCGAGTGTCCCGAGCACGACCAGCAAGATCTTTAGGTTCGTCTGCCACATCGCTTGGTGGCTCCGGTCAGTTTCCTGTCGGCGCTGAGGCCAGACGGGAGTCGGTGGAGGGCAGCGAGTCTTGACGCGGGTGGCTCGTGATAGGTTTCTCGGCCAGGCTCCCCACCCAAAAAATGAATCCCACCAATCCGAGGAAGATCACCACGCACCAACTGATCACCTGAGCCGCGTATCCCAAGGGCGGGGTGGCAGCAAACTCACTCGTGTCGCGCATCACTTCCCAGATGTGCCAATGCTGGCGGATGCCGCTGCGGACGAATCCCATCAGTCCCATTAGCCATGTGAAAGTGACGGCCAAAATAAGGAGAGCGTACTGGGATCTTGGGGGCATCTGGCCCCAACGGATGGCTCCGTAACTTTCGGCCCCGCGCATGATCATGATGTCCAGTGTCACCACTCCACCGATCGCTGCGAGCACGGCGAGCACTTGGTAGACCGAAAAGCCTATGCGCACGATTGCGGTAACAAAATAACCGTAGACCCCGTAGAACAATACGATAACGGCGGCCAATACGAAGATTGCTGTCTGGATCATGGTGCCTGTGCGGGCCCAGGGAACGACCGTACGCTTGTTGGCTCGCCGGTAGAGCAGGAACGACAAGAACGTCGTGAGGATCATGAGATTGACTGCCGTATTCTTAGCGCTCATGACCCCGAGCACCCCGAGGAAGGGATGGTGGGTGCCGCCCATAGCGGCGAGCTCGTCGCGGTTTGCGATCATGGTGTGGGGCGTGGCCCAGACGATGACGCCTAGTACCAGTACCACTAGCATCCATTTCGTGTACGGCGTATACCGTTCGGCGCCCGGAATCCGGCCCATGCCGACCCAGAGGTAGTAGTTGCCTGCCAGGAATAACACGCCGATGAGGAAGGCCTGGATGATCCAGGCCCAGCTCATGAAACCGCCCATCATGGTGATGCCCATCTGCTGGTTGTACTCGTAGATCTCACGTCCTAAGTAGTAGCCGGCGAACGGCAGGACGATCAGTGTTCCGATCGCGATCATATTGCCTACGTAACCCATCCAGTCGTAGTGGGCACGCTCTTCGTCCGTCTTCGACGTGAGGAAGCGGTAAGCTGCGTAGGCTCCGACGATGGCACCGCCGAACACGACGTTGGCGATCACGCGGTGGATGTTGATCGGCATCCAGGTCGCGTTCGCGAACGCGCTCCATAATCTCACCATTCCTGGAGCAGTGTCGGGCATGACTTCGGCTGGTGGGCTCATCATGAACGTGAGCCACGAGTTAGCGATGAACATCACTGCGGTGCCCCAGATATTGAGCAGGATTCCCAGTGACCAATGCATCAACTTGGCCCTGCCATCGTGCCACCGCTCCCAGCCGTAGTAATACAAATAGAGAGTGAACGATTCAAAGAAGAACAATCCCACGTACACCCACATAGTGGGTGCGAAGATGCGGGCGAGGTAGCTCCACAATCCGGGGTATAGGGTGATCAGTCCGAAGGCCAGAATGGCCCCCCATATGGCCGTGGCCGAATACGATACGAGCAGGAGGCGGGTGAACTCTTTGGCGAGCTTGTCGTACTTCGTGTCGTTGCCAAATATGCCGATCGCCTCGGCGACCACAGCGAACATGGGCACGCCCAGCACGAACGCAGCAAAGAAGAGGTGAACCTGGGCTGCGACCCAGATTGCCACGCGGTTTCCGGGTGCCGGGAAGCTCCCATACGCGGGAATGGATACGGTACCCTGACTGGCGGCTTCGGCAGCCTGTGCCAGGAGACCGGCGGGCGTCAGTGCCACGAGTGCAGCCGCGGCCGCGGCGACGCCGAGTAGCCGGCCGATACCGTTCAGCGCTCGTGTGCCGATTATGCTTCACCCCCTTCCTGGAGGAAGAAAGGTAGACGCTTCGAGAAATCCGCCGGCATGGCCCGCCTGACCTCGGCCATCACCTCCAGATCCACGCGGGGGTATCCCCGCTCCCTAGCGAACCGCTCCACTCGCTCAGTTACGACGCCACGCACGAAGCTCGGGATCATGCTCACGCGTGCTGCTGCCTCGGGAGTCCACTCCAGTTCGGTCGTCGCGGCGCTCCCGTAGGTGACCGGTCTGTGCCCCTCTATGAGGGGCGTGGATCCGGTTGGCTCGTAGACACACGATTCGTCGGGGCCCATCAGGTCGCCACCTTCAGCGAAAGCACGTGCACGGCAGCCGCCGCACACGCCGCGGTATTCACAGCGCCCGCATTTCCCACCGAGCGTGCCAGTGCGGAGGGTGAGAAAGAGGGGAGAATGGTTCCAGATATCGCCGAACGAGGAAGTCGTCAGATCTCCGGCCACCGCGGGTGTGTATGGGCACGGCGTGACCTGGCCCTCAGGCGTGATGCGGCAATAATGCGTTCCACACGGACAGCGCGTCTCATAGTTGAGCAGAGGGGAGTCAGCGTCGGATGTTACCGCGTGCCGCATGATCTGTGGCTGGCACTTGGAACGTACCATCATGCGTCCGCGGTAGTCCTTTTCTAGTGTGACCAGTTCACGGAGCACTTCTTCGTTCTCTAGGGGTGCGAGCCCAGGCATGTGTTCGGCGCGGCCCGTCGCCACCACGAAGTAAACATTGAATGCTACCGCCCCACGTTCGGCCGCCCATGCTGCTAATGTCGCTAACTGGCCCCTATTGCCACGGGTCACCGTGGTCTGGACGATGAAATCTAGCCGGTGGGCACGCAGGCGCTCGACCGTGTCTAGTGTCTGCTGGAGGGAGCCTTCTCCGTGGCGGAACCGGTCGTGGTAGCGTTCCTCCAACGAGTCCACACTGACCGCGACACCCTTGACCCCAGCATCCATCAGGGAACGGATGCGCGCGTCGGTCAGACGGGTGCCATTGGTGCCGACCACCACCGTTGCGCCGCCTGCCGCGGCCCGCTCAGCCAGCGCTTCCAGGTCGTCCCGGAGCAGCGGTTCCCCACCGGAAAGGATGAGGAGGGGAGAAGCGTTTACCGCGAGCAACTCGTCCACGATCCGAAAGCATGTCTCGGTCGGGAGTTCACCTGCTGATGCGTGCCAGGAGCCTGCCGATATGTAACAGTGCGCACACGCAAGGTTACAGCGGCGGGTGAGATTCCACGCGACGACGTGGGGCAGATGGATCCGCGATCCGGCGTCCCGACCCGGATTGGGTGCTGGCCGCTCGAGGGCGTTGCCCGGCGCATCCAGCATCGAGAGGGGTATTGCTGCCATGGGCGTCAGTCGCCCACCTCGGTTGCAGCCGGCTCGGATGGCTCGGCTTCCTTGGCCATGAACTGCTCGACGGCCTCTTTAGCCTGCGCGGGAGTGACTGTGGCGATGTCGACGGGGCACTGGTCGACCTGTTCGGCGACGTCCCGAATCGGGCAGCGTGTGACTCCCTGTGCCTTCGCCTCCTCGATGAATCGCTGCATTTCCGTGGTGAGTCCGTCCACTCCCTCCGCTTGCGCCTTGATCTGCTTTGTTTGGAGTTCACGGAACATCACCAACATCGTGTCCATGTCGAACTCATCTGCTTCAATCATGGCTTGTTTGTTCTCGTCCATGACCATGGTGGTCACACGCCAGAAGTCGTGCTCGCGTGCGAAGCGTTCGACGGTGTTGCGGGCGAGGGGACGTGCGATGAGCGGTACCAAGCGGAGGCGATCGAAGGCCTCGGTGGTCCACACGACAGGGTCATTGTCAGTACGCTCGCGGGTGGTGATGTGGCCCGTGTATGGGCACTTCACGCTTACCATTGTGGTGTCGGGCACGGCATCGGAGTCAGACCCCTCGACTGCGGTGCGTGTCATTGCCTCGTTGGCCTTCACCTCGGCCAGCGCGAGCTCTTCGGCAGTGCCGATACCCATGATTAGCTGCATGTGCGTCGGAAGCAGCTTCTTGATCGCCTCGTCGAGCCGCTCGCCAGTCACCATTGGCAGGCCGTCCGCGCTGGTCGGTGGCACCGACACTCCGTGTTGACCTGCCCCGTTCCCGGTTTCCGTGTAGGTTCCATTGGCACCGGGGCCGTAGTTGTCGAGCGTGAACTCTTCGACTGCCTTGCGCGCGATGCCGAGAGCGAAGGGTGGTACCCTTAGGATCCGCACCTCGGCGTCTGGTGCCCACTCCAGCCCCTTTTCCCCGTCCTCTTCGATCCAGGGGATTTCGTCTGGACGTACGTCTTGTACGCCCACGAGGAGCACGTTAGTGGGCGCCAGCCTAAGCAGGTTATCGGCTTGGGAGCCCAGGTCAGTGCCCTCAACGCGATGGCCGCCGTGGCGCGCCATCACGAGGAGAGAGGGATCGAGTTCCTCGATCCACTGCATGATGCACTGGAAGGGCTTCCCCACCAGGATCTGGGTCTCCATCTCCACTTCGGGATATTCCTGGGCCATCACCTGCGCACGCTTAAGGTTGGCCTGGCAGAGCTTGAGCAGACCCTTGTCGATAATATTGTTGTGGAGTTCTTCCTGCTCCTCGAACTTGAACACTTTGGAGGCCTGCGCGGACAGCACATCCTTGATGTTGCCAAATACGACGTGGTGGTACTCGACGTCGAACGCGCTGCAGACAAAGAGCTTGGCGCCATAATCCCGGGCCAACTGAAGTGCGAGGCGGAGCCCTTTGTACGCGTAGGATGAGCCGTCCACACACACTATCCAGCGTCCACCCTCGAGCGGTCGGTCGTCCCGCACCACGAGCGCGTCCTTCTCGATCTGTCGGAGTACCCGAGCTGTCACGCCGCCGAGCTGGCTGAATGGCTGTTGGCCGATGCCATGTCCGCCCATCACGAGCAGGTCGTAGTCGCGACCGCTGGATCCGGCGAGTTTTTCGTCCTGTTCCTCGTCTTCACCGACGATGCGTCCGTCCTCGCCTAGGCGAACGTCGCTCCGCACGGTGTCTCCCCCGTCATATTTGTGGGTGATGTTGGGGTCGAAGCCTATAAGACTGGGGAGGCGGCCTGTACCGAGGTTAGCCTCGCGCACGATCTCCTCGTAGTTGATACCCTCGAGGAGCTGGCGGGTGAGGGGAACGCCCGCGGCTTTGCACCGCTTCTCGGTTTGGTCCAGAAATGAATCGGAGATGAGCTGGAGGCCCTTCTCGATCAGCTTGTCGTGGACCTTACGCTGGCGCTTTATCTCTTCGGCCGTCTGGAATTGGGCGGGCAGTCCTGTCTCCAGCTGACGGAAACGAACATCGTGTAGCCGAGCGGCATACACGTGGTTACCAGTAATGTGGCCGGAGGAGCGACGGCATAACTCAATGGCCCGATCGACGGCCCATTGGGACGGGTCAGAGTTGTCTACTGGGACCAAAACTTCTCGGTACATCGGCACCTCACTAAGCGGGTTTGCTCGCGGTACAAGCCAAGCCCCGCTCCGACCCTGTGCCCCAACCGACCGCACGCGCTTCACCACTGGGACCTCTCGGGGGGGTCCAATGGCACGGGGGCAGTGGCAGCTTTCGCACAATAAAGGTTAGCACTGGTTGGGCCAGTGCGAAGGCGTCACCTCGGTCGAAGCGTGGATGTCACATGAATACGCGATACCGCAAGCCCGTTAGGGGCGACCGGCAAGGCGTAATATAACTCTCATCGAATGGTTTTCGGGAGGCGCGACGCGCCAGTATACAGGTGGCCGCGCGGGTCAGTCAACACGGCCATAACTGTGGTCGGCTGCAGTGGCAAAGTCAGCCTCGGGGACTGGTCCGCCCCCGCCCCGGCTACTGTCACAAGTCCCAGCCAGCCCGCGCCAGCATCCATAGGTTCACTGTCACCACAACGAGCGCCACCAAGTAGAAGGACGGGGGGAGCCGGGAATCTGCTATGGGGAAGAACGCACCGCCGATGAGTGGGGGCAGGCGAAACACGCCGAGCGCCCAGATTACCCTGGCGAGCCAGGCGTTCTGTCGGCTCCACAGCCCCCAGAACACCAACGCGACGATGAGAATTCCCAGGCCGAGCCAGATCCACGTGGGTCCCAAGCGTTCGCCGAGCAGTCCACCACGAAACATCTCCAGGACCGCCGCCTCGTAGAGCACGCCCACGTGTAGATAGACGAACGCCGCCTGCCGGAACTTCCGGCGACGGGCGTTCACAGGTGACGCGACGCTGGTTCCGGAGCTCACATTTCCTCCAGCCCCAGCTCCGTGCGTGCCCGGCTCATCAGCTCGGGAGTCATCTCGCTGATCCCCCGCTCACGTGCCCAATCCGCGTAGATGCGCTTGACCATGCCACGCACGAACGATGGGACCCGCTCTAGACGTTCCAGCGCGTCCGCGCTCCAGGTCAACCGTCCCGCGATGGGCACATCTCCGGCCAGTGTGGCAGCAGCGGGAGGAGCGTCGGCCTCCACAAAGGCATCGGGACGGGCACCATCCAGGCTTGTGCGCAGTAGTTCCATGGGCTGTTCGGGAACTGTTCGACCGCCGATTTTGACGCCCAGCCCGCTCACGAGTTGGGTTTCGTACGGGTTTGTCAGCATCGCCATTTCCCGCTCGCAAGACGGGCAGCTGAAGACGGCGGCCAGTGTCCCGTCACCCGGGACTTGCCGCTCAGCGAATGTCATCACCTGGTCGCAGGGCAGACAGAGGAATTTCACTTTGCCTCCAGCTCCCCGAGGAGCCGTGCAATGATCTCGCGGATCGCGAGCGCCGCAGGTGTCTCGGGGTGGGACAATACGAATGGGACACCTTCGTCGGTGCTTCGGGCGAGCCGCGGATCGAAGGGCACGGCGCCCCATTTCTCGATCCCGTCGCGCCCGCTCAGATCCGGTCCAGCCGGCTCGTATAAGTCGGTGAGGGCGTTGCAGTTAGGGCACTCCCAACTCGTCATGTTCTCCACTATCCCTACTTTCCCTACGCACGCCTCGCGCACCAGCCGAGCCGACCGGGCCACCACACGCCGAGACATCTCTGAAGGGGTGGTGACCAAGAGAAGGGCGGCGGGGTCCGGAACCAGGTCGAGCAGGCGTCCGATGCGGTCGGTCCCGGGGGCGACATCAACCAGAAGCACATCCAGTTCTCCCCACGCCACGTCTGAGATTAGCTCCCGAAGTGTGCCTGTTTCTACCACGTTGCGCCACACCCATCCATCGGCTTCGGGCCCACGCCAGCGCAGTGGAGCGTCCTCGCCGTCCTGGAAGAGCTCCATTGAGACTACGCGGACGCCGACGGCGGCTGTGGGAGGCTCGATCCCGTGTTCGCCCTCTACCATGCGTTTGCCCACTACCCCAAGCATGCGGGCGAGCGAGGGGCCGTTCAGATCTGCGTCGAGCGCTCCCACGCGGAGGCCGTCGCTCGCCAAGGCCGCCGCCAGGTTCGCGGTGAGGGCGCTTTTGCCCACACCGCCTTTTCCGCTGGCTATACCGACCACTGATCGGATGTCTTTAAGGCGTGCTGCCAGCCGATCTCCCTGTGCGACCACCTGCTCGGGAATCGAAGCGCCGCCTGGGCCAACTTCAGTGTACGTGCGGATATTTCGCATGGGCCTGCGTCTCAGGGTGCGATATGTGTGCCGTTCTCGAGCACGGTGATGGCATCGACCGGGCATATTCGACATGCGGCCAGCAGCTGTTCACGCGTGAGTCCGTCGGCGTCGGGGGTGAAGGTGACGATACCCTGATTGTCGAGGACCAGTCCGTTAGGCACAACGTCCAGACAGTCCTCGAAGCCGACGCACAGTAACCGGTCGATACGTACTGTGAGGTTCCCGATCACCCGTTCCTCTACGTCAATCACTGGGCTATCCCCTCGGCTCAGTGGTGTGCCTACGGTGCCCGGATAGGTTCATTTCCCGGGTGATGAGCTTCATGCCCAATGGTCGAGGGGATCCACAGGGAGAAAGACTGTCGTCGGACTGCCTTGGAACGGTCTGTCCGTGAAAGCTTCCATTTGGCAAAAGGGAATTTGCGGTTCCAACGCCATCTGCCGCTCCTGTCCGGGCCAAGGTCTCATCGATCGGGTGGAACGATACGGGAGGTTGCCTCCCTCGGGAATACGAGGATCAAGCGATCCGGCGGTGCTTCCTTTTCATGAAGTCCATCATGATGTACTGCCCTAGTGTCATCGTGGTCGTGAAGTAGGCTTTTCCGCGGGCGATTTCCGAGACCTTCTCGACGAACTGCACGAGGTATGGGTCCCGGGCCAGCATGAAGGTGTTGATGGGGATTCCCGACTTCCGGCAGGCCGCTGCTTCTCGGAAAGTGCGCTGGAGAATGAGGCCGTCCATCCCGCCCGAATTCTTGTAGATGCGCCCATCGGGGAGGGTAACCGCGCTCGGCTTGCCGTCCGTGATCATAATGACCTGCCGCATATCCTTCTTTTGGGCGGTCAGGATTCGGCGGGCCATTTCAAGCCCTTCGGCCGTGTTGGTGTGGAACGGTCCTACCTGCGCCTTTGACAACTGGGATAGTGGGATCTCTTCGGCTCGGTCCCCGAAAGTGATTACCTGGAGGCTGTCACCCGGGAATTGAGTACGTATCAGGTGCGAGAGGGCCAACGCGACCCGCTTGGCAGGGGTGAAACGGTCTTCGCCGTAGAGCACCATGGAATGCGAAATGTCGAGCATCAGCACGGTCGCGCACGTCGAGCGATACTCGGCCTGGTGCACCATCAGGTCCTGGTAGTCGAGTGCGAGCGGCACCTGTAGGCCTTCTCGGGCAAGCGTGTTCTTGAGGGTTGCGGGGATGTCCAGGTTCATCGTGTCGCCGAACTCATAGCGACGGCTGGCCGAATCGGCCTCGACCCCGGTCGCGAGCTGGGGGGTGTCGTGTGAGCCGAAGGTCGACTTGCCGAGCGCGGCGAGCAGGTCCTTGAGTGCGCTGTAGCCCAGGAAATCCATTCCCTTTTGGGTCAGGTCGAACTGGACGTGCTGCGCGGCCTGTTTGGCTTCGTCGATGTCACCCTGACCGCCAACGTCCTGGGTAGGGTCCGGTAGCGTGGGAGCGCCACCCTCCATCGTGATGTAACCCTCCTCGATCAGACGCTCGATCAGACGGTCCAGCAGCTCGGCGATGTTATTCTGCACGTCCGCATCACCTTGACCCTCACCCTTGAGTTCTTCGAGCATCTCAGGGGTGAGTTGGCCGCTTTCGAGGAGTGCCTTCAGAAGCGCATGCTTCAGGGAGTCCATCGAGGTAGTGTCGTCGGTACCCGACCAACCCCAGTAGGGATGGTAGTTGGGTCCGCCAGCGAACCCACCGTTGAGCAGGAAGTCCGAGAGGTGGCCCAGGAGTCCCTCCAAGTTGAGCGCGTCGGCCCAGGCTCCCTTGTACTTACTGTAGGTGGTAAGGCGCATCGCGCCTCCTTAGGGGACTCGTGGATATGGCCGTCATGTAGTGATCGCCGGTTGCTACCGATGCCTAGGAGCCCAACGAATCGAACTTGAAGCCTGCTCCTGGTGGCCCCCCGTGCCGGGCTCGCCCGTAACCTCCCTTGTCGCTCCGGCTGATCCGTTTTTCAGCGACGAGAGCCTCGAGGACTAACTCGCAGGCAGCAGTGCGTAGACCCAGAGAGGTCGTTTTCGGCGCCAGACCGACGGACTCAACCAGTTGAAGCAGGCCGGGGATGATGGCGAATCCCTGCACGCAGGCGCTGGCGGCGGCATCCTCCCCCACTTGGAGGGCACCGCCCTGCTCGAAGTATTCCACGATCTCCTCGACGTCGGCATCGCCGGCCCGGTCTTGGAACGTGCGTTCGGCTGCGGCCCTGATCAACTCGCGCGCGATTTTGTCCGCGCCATGCAGCTCCCCTTCGTATTCCAGTTCTATCTTGCCGGTGATCGCGGGTAGCGCCGCGTACAGATCACCTATGCGCGGTACAGCGCGGTCCTCGTCGACCTGAAGCGCCCGACGTTCGGCGTTCGAGACGATACTCTCAGTGACCGTTATTGGCATGCGCTGGCTTACACCTGAGCGCTGGTCGATGCGCTTGTCTTCCCTCGCCAGGAAGGCCAATCGTTCGACAGTTTCAGCGACGAAGTCTGGGATCTCGACACACACGCCGTCCCGCGCTGTCCAGGCCTCCTGGCGGGTGATTTCCATCCCGATCTCGATAGCCTCTGGGTAGTGGGTGCGGATTTCCGCTCCTATACGATCCTTGAGTGGGGTGATGATCTTGCCGCGTGCCGTGTAATCCTCGGGGTTGGCAGTGAACACCAGCATGACGTCCAGTGGGAGCCGGACCGGGTAGCCCTTAACCTGCACGTCCCCCTCCTGGAGGATGTTGAAGAGGCCGACCTGGATCTTGCCGGCCAAGTCCGGGAGCTCGTTCATGGCGAAGATGCCCCTGTTCGCCCGCGGCAGCAGCCCGAAGTGGATGGTGAGCTCGTCTGCCAAGATGTGGCCGCCGCGCGCTGCCTTGATCGGATCCACATCGCCTATGATGTCGGCGATGGTTACGTCGGGGGTGGCGAGCTTCTCGACGAACCGGTGGTCCCGGTGGATCCACGTGACAGGAGCTTCGTCACCACTTTCTTGAACCAGTGTGCGGCCGGCCTTCGAGATTGGTTGGATCGGATCATCGTTCACTTCGCTTCCTGCCAGTACCGGAATCTCGTCGTCGAGGAGGTTCGTCAACTGGCGCAAGATCCGGCTTTTCGCCTGCCCTCGGAGGCCCAGCAGGATGAAGTCGTGGCGTGCCAGCAACGCGTTCACGATCTTGGGTATGACGCTCTCGTCGTAGCCCTCGATTCCTGGAAAGAGCTGCTCACCGGCACTGAGTTTCCGTACCAGGTTAGCGCGCATCTCCTCCTTAACCGTGCGACCTCCATAGCCGGAAGCCTTGAGTTCGCCAAGCGTGCGTGGCTGCAGTCGGGTCATGGGGAGCGCTCGTAGTGAAACGGCAAAATGGATGTTGCCAGCGTACCCCCTGGTTCACGAGGTGGGTCCGGATAGCGGTTTGATCTGTGCGCAACAAACGACGGCGAGGAACGACATGAACGAGGACAGCAGCTGGGGTACCGTGCTGCCTTCCCGGCACCAACCGCCCATTCCCATCGACCGAGCGATCCGGGAAGAGTCCCCGGATACACACGCGTGCGGCGAAACACACGGGTGGGTTCCGTTACACCGCCCCCGGGGGGAAAGCCTCCCAGGGGCCAGTGATCCCGCCACTTAGGCAGCAAGACTACGTGGAAGGCAGCCCGGGACCGCCGTCCCGGCGCATTCCAGGGCTCGCGCGGATGGCAAGGAACTTGCATGATTGCGTCGGTGGATGCCCTTATCCGGGCGTCTCCACGCTTCCGGTGAGTTCGCCAAGACATCGGTGGCCGGTCCGCAATCAGCGAAAGAGGGTTCCATGGGTGAGCGCTATACGTTGCCGGTCCTTCCCCTCAGGGACACGGTGGTCTATCCCGGAGTCGCCGTGCCGATATCTGCCGGGCGTGTCGGAACGGTGGAGGCCGTACAGGAAGCCTTGGAGGGAGATCGTCGACTTTTCGCGGTTGCCCAACGGGAGAACGTGGACGAACCCGACCCGGAAGTTCTGTACCAGGTCGGCACCGTGGTTCGCATCATTCAGACGCACCGGGTACGGGGTGGCGTGCAGCTGCTCGTCCAGGGCGAGGGACGCGCCCGGGCGGTGAGCTACGAGAAGGAGGGCGAGCACATGTTCCGCGCCGTCCTTATCGAGATGGCGCGCCAGGGCGCTAGCACGTCGGAGGATCCGGCGTTCCAGGCACTGGACCGGGAGCTCCGCGACAGAGCCGCTGAGCTCGGCACCCGGCGGGGGGTGCCGGCCGAAGCACTCAATCAGCTCATCCAGGGAGTCGACGATCCTGGCGCATTTGCCGACCTGGTGGCCTTCTATCTCGAGCTCTCCACTGAAGACAAGCAGGAACTCCTCGAGACACTCGGCGACGAGGAGCGGATGCGCAGTGCGTTGGTGGCGGTGGAACGGGAGCTCGCCCGTATCGATGCGCAGGAAGACATCCAAGCCAAGGTCCAGACCGAGCTAGGAGAACGGCAGCGCGAGATGCTGCTTCGCGAGCAGCTCAAACAGATCCAGAAGGAACTCGGGGAGGGAGAGGACCGCGACGACATCGAGGAGATCAAGGAGCAGATCGAGGCGATTGACTTAGACGAGGAACAGCGCTCGGAGGTTCAGCGCGAGCTGCACCGTTTGGAGCGCACCAGCCCGCAGTCGGCTGAGTACCAGGTGATCCGTACCTTTCTGGAGTGTGTAACCGAGCTGCCGTGGAGCGAGCGGACCGAAGACAAAATCGACCTCCTAAGGGCCCAGGAAATTTTGGAGGAAGATCACCATGGGCTGGAGGACGTGAAGGACCGGGTGCTCGAGTTCCTCGCTGTCCGGAAGCTCCAGATGGAGCGGGCTGAGATTGCCGGCGAGGATGTTGTGGAAACTGAGGTCGGCCAGGGTGAGGTCCCACTCCCCCAGGGACCTAGCAATCTGTTGGGTGGTCACATGCCGCCGCAGGGCTTGGATGACTCCCTGCCAGCGGATGGCGATGGCTTCAGCGCGGACCACACTGACGATCCGGAGGCGGGGATCCCCGATGAAGTGCCCGAGACGGGCGTTCCCGACAGGTCAGTACCGGACGGCACCCCTGGAGAGGAAGGCGGGCAGGAAGAGGAAGAGGAAGAGGTCGGGGCCATAGGCCGCGGACCGATCCTCTTGTTCGTCGGCCCTCCGGGCGTAGGGAAGACCTCCATCGCCCAGTCGATAGCTCGATCGCTCGACAGAAAATATGTGCGCATCTCGCTGGGTGGGGCACGGGACGAAGCCGACATCCGTGGCCACCGACGCACCTACGTGGGTGCCATGCCGGGGCGCATCCTCCAAGGCATGCGTCGAGCCAAGGTGAAGAACCCGATCTTCCTGCTGGACGAGGTGGACAAGCTCGGTGTGAGCTTCCAGGGGGATCCAAGCGCAGCGTTGTTGGAAGTACTGGATCCTGCCCAAAACTCGACCTTCGTGGACCATTACCTCGGCATTCCGTTCGATCTTTCCGAGGTGCTCTTTATCGCGACAGCTAACTATCTTGACCGGATCCCTGCACCGCTGCTTGACCGCATGGAGCGAGTAGATTTCGCGGGGTATACTGAGCGAGAGAAGCTGGAGATCGCGAAACGTTACCTCCTTCCTCGTCAGCTGAAGGAGAACGGGCTTCGCGACGAAGAAATTGAAGTATCGGACCAAGCGATTCTGTCGGTGATAGGGTCATACACTCGAGAGTCCGGCGTGCGTCAGCTCGAGCGGGAACTGGGCAAGCTCTCCCGCAAGGTGGCGCGTCGCGTCGCGTCCGGGGAGATCGAACGTGTCGGTGTGGATGGCGGGGTCGTACGCGAGTTACTGGGCAGACCGCGTGTTCACCCCGAGCGCATGTCTCCGGTGGATACCGTTGGCGTCGCCACGGGCATGTTCTACACCCCCATGGGCGGCGACATCATGTTCGTCGAGGCTAGCGTAATGCCCGGTGAGGGCGGTCTAGTTCTCACTGGGCAGCTAGGCGACGTGATGAAGGAGTCCGGCCGTGGAGCCCTCACATACGCGAAGAGCAACTGGACGCTGCTGGGGATCAGCCAAGAGGCCATCACCGACAAGGAAGTACACATCCACGTACCGGCTGGTGCTGTCCCTAAGGACGGCCCATCGGCGGGTATCACCATGGCCACCTCGCTCATCTCGGCACTCTCGAACCGGAAGGTACGGCGAGACGTGGCGATGACCGGCGAACTCACACTGACGGGACGGGTGCTTCCGATCGGAGGCATCAAAGAAAAGGTGTTGGGTGCCCTCCGGGCCGGGATCAAGGAAATTGTTTTGCCCGCTGAGAACGCCGCCGATCTTGATGATATCCCTTCGGAGGTCATGGACGAGCTCAACTTTCATTTGGTCCACGATCTGGACGAGGTGATGGAGATCGCTCTCATGGGGGAGGGACCACAACCCCGCCGGAAGGTCCGCAGCTACCCCGTAGAGAAGGAGGTCCAGGGAGAGGTGAGGGCCGCCCCTTAGAGGGCTGGCCGCGACCGGGACGGTGGGGCTGGCTGGGCGGGTGCTACACCACGCTCATGTAGCCAACCCGTCCTTCCGTCAGCTTCCCGATCACCGCTGCGGCAGTGCCCGAACTACGGAGATCCGCCATTAGCGTGTCGATCCGGTCGGGGGGCACCGCCATCAGCAGTCCCCCCGAGGTCTGCGAGTCGGCCAGCAGTGTACGCACCGGCTCGGATATCTCGGTGGTCCACGCAACGTCTTCCGCGAGGTCGGTGAGGTTTCTGGTGGTGCCCCTCGGCACGTGGCCTGCTTGCACGAGCGCGATTGCTCCGGGGAGGAGTGGCACTGCGCCCGCCATGACCTCGGCGGAGAGCCCTGACGCGCGCACGAGGTTCCGCAAGTGACCGAGCAGTCCATAGCCGGTCACGTCGGTACCGGAGCGTACGCCGTGGGCCACCATCGCTTCCGCTGCGGTGCTGTTCAAGGTCACCATGCTATCGACCGCACTGGCCAAAACCGTTTCGTCGACCACGCCAGCCTTGAGTGCCGTCGAGATTACCCCAGTCCCTACCGCCTTTGTAAGGACTAGCAGGTCCCCCGGTAGTGCGCCGAAGAGCCTGACGATCCTATCCGGGTCCACCTCGCCGACCGCTACCATTCCAAACTTGGGCTCGGGGTCGTCGATCGAGTGGCCGCCGAGGACCGGGATATCCGCTTCTCGACAGATCGCACTGCTGCCGCGAATGATCTCCTCGGCCAGACCTTCACCCAGTAATTTGCGCGGAAAGCTCAGTAAATTCAGGGCGAAGAGCGGACGACCACCCATGGCGTATACGTCCGACAGGGCGTTTGCCGCGGCGATGCGGCCGAAGTCGAACGCGCGATCCACGACCGGGGTGAAGAAATCCGTGGTCACGACCAAGGCGCGGTCAGCACTGAGAAGGTACACGGCGGCGTCGTCGCCGGTGGATGCGTCCACCAGCGACATGGGGTCCTCCACGGGCAGCATGTGACGCAGTACCTGCGCCAGCTCGGCCATGCCGAGCTTACAGGCTCAGCCCCCGCCGTGGGAGAGCTGGGTCAGCCGGATCTTGGGCCGCTGGTCCTGAGGGTCGTCAGGCATGTGTTGGTCAGGTTGGAGGAGTTCCCGTGTCGATCCGCTGGTGCACGGGTGACGGAATCTTCACGGCCAGGCTCGCTTCGTCTAGCTTGCAACACCGCGCACCACCGTTCGAAGGGAGCCGATGGGTACACCCGCCATCTCTGTGCGCCAACTTTTCGCTCAGGAGGCGCGGCAGCCGGAGTGCGATCTGGACCTGGCCCGAGTTGGTAGGCGCGATGAGGCCATCGACCACCTCCGCGGGTGGCTTGATTACGCGGCTGCGTGGCGGGCTGCCGACCGCGTGTGGCGGCTGATTCTTAAGCTTGAGCGGAGCGGCGAGCTAGATGACGGGGAGGAGGGGTGAGCGGATACCGGGCAGCTCTAGAGTCTACGGCGGTTGCGACGAGGCCGGACCGTGGCCGGGTGCGGGTCAGCGGAAAGGACCCGGTCGCGATGCTGCAGGGCATCCTCACCAACCGCGTGCCCGAAGCCCCCCTTCCCACGGGACCTGAGGTGACCGGCGGCATGGCGCGGTATGCCGCAGTCCTGACCCCCAAGGGTCGCATGGTCACCGACGTCCGGGTTGTCACAGGGCCCCGCGGTGAGGAGGAAGGGCTGCTGCTCGAGGTTCCCGGGTCGGGGCTTCCGGGATTGCTCGCACACCTGACCATGTACATACCGCCCCGTTTCGCGAAGGTGGCTGACGTGACCGAACTCACGGGCTCGCTTACCGTTGCAGGTCCTGGCGCAGCGGCGCTGCTGAGTAGGGAGGGATTGGGCCTGCGGGTGGAGACCGCAGACCTGGAGGTGCTTGCCGAGGGGGAGTGGCGGTGGGTCGACGGGGGAGGGGCCGGTGTGTTAGCGATCAGGAGTGGCGACTTGGCCACGCCGGCCTTCGACGTGGTGACGGACCGGACCACAGGTGTCACCCTGGCTGCGCGGCTGCTCGAGGCGGGAGCCACGGAGCTCACCCTCTCCGAGCTGGACGTCCTCAGGGTGGAGACGGGGCGCCCTCTCTGGGGCGTAGATATGGATCAGGAAACTCTCCTGCCGGAGACCGGCCTCGATTCCCGGGCGATCGATCACACCAAGGGGTGCTATACGGGGCAGGAAGTGATCGTCCGTATACGAGACCGTGGCCACGTGAACCGCCGGCTACGAGGACTCCGGCTGGGTGGCACCCCTCTACCCGAGCGGGGAGCCGAGTTATGGGTGGAGGGTCGGGACCACTCGGTCGGTGCAGTCACCAGCGCGGTCCTGTCGCCACGGGCGGGCGGGGGAATAGCGCTCGGTTATCTGCGGCGAGAAGTGGAAGTGCCGGGCGAAGTACGTCTGGGTGGACCGGCCGGCCCTCGGGTCCAGGCGGTGGATCCAGAAGGGGAGTGGTGGGGCAGCTGAAGCTGCGGATCTCCTCGGTCAGCGACCGACCGGTTGCTCTGCGAACTGGTCGAGGAGCGCGCCGGCGATCAGTCCACCGTGCTCCTTGCCGTTCTCGATGAAGATTTTGTTGGCGTCGGTGCCCGCAGCGAGCACGCCGGCTACGAACACCCCCGGCACGTTGGTCTCCATCGTCGCGGGATCGTGGGAGGGGATACCGCTCTCTTTATCGACAAGTACCCCTATCGACTCGAGCAGCTTAGGGTTGGCGCGCCAACCGATCAGAGCAAGTACCCAATCGTTCTTCAGCTCAGTCGTTCGATCGCTTTCCTCTTCCCTGAGTACCACGCTTTTCGATAGGACTTCGGCCACCCGATGGCGCCAATACACCTGGATCTCGCCTTTCTGGAGCCGGTTCGTGATGTCGGGCACGACCCATGACTTCACGCCTTCATCGATCGTGTCTAGGAAGTGCACGAGTGTCACGCGGGCACCGTTTCTGAATAGCTCCAGCGCCGCTTCCACCGCCGAGTTGCGGCCTCCGACGACCACCACGTCCTGGTCGTAGAACGGATACGGGTCACGGTAGTAGTGCGACACCTTGGGGAGGTCTTCCCCGGCGACGCCCAAGAGATTGGGCTCGTGGAAGCCACCAGTCGCGATGATCACCGCACGGCACCGTGTCACCCTAGCAGCCCCGCTCGTGGGCCGTGTGTGTACCGCGAAATCGCCGCCGATCCCCTCGATGGTGGTTACCTCCTCGTATTGGTGTACGTCCAGCCCGTGGGCTCGGACAACACGCCGGTAGTACGATAATGCTTCCCGCCTATTGGGCTTGCTGTCTGGGATTGTGAACGGGACGCCGGCGATCTCCAGCTTTTCGGCCGTGCTGAAGAACGTCATGTAATAGGGGTACCCGAGGATGGATTGGGTCACGCATCCACGATCGAAAAGCACGGTGGTAAGGCCAGCCTGCTGAGCCGCTGCACCGGCCGCGATTCCGCAGGGCCCGGCGCCCACCACCACTACGTCGATTTGTTGGTCGGACATGGCTGGGAGACCCCCTCTGCGGTGGCTTCGTTCCGAGGCCACGCTACCGCGGCAGCGCGATTTCGGGATTCTCGGGGAACGGACGGTAGAGCGCCACTATGCGTCCGATGGTCATCACGGTGGCGACCTCTGGAATGCGTGCCATGATCATGTTGCCAGCAGTACGCGCGTTCTCGGGAGCACTGCCCAACACCCTCACCTTGAGCAGTTCGCGAGTGCGGAACGCCTCCCCTAGCGAGTGCAGAAAGGCGTCGCTGACTCCATCATTACCCACCTGGAGAACGGGTTTCAGACTATGAGCTAGCGCCCGCAGGTAGGCGCGCTGCCTAGAGGTCAAGCTGGGGTCATGCATGTGAGGGGACGAGTTCGAGGAAGGCAGCAGCTGGGTTTGGAGGCGGGCGGGCCGCGGCGTACCTTGGGCTGGCCACCCCCTGGAAATGTAACCCGCCGCGGCGGCATGGGGACCTGTTGCCCCTTTTCCTGACGGATCGCGCAGATGACTGATTCGGCCGAATCCCGCGCGCGCAAGGCGCTCAATCGCCTGCGGCGCGCGATGGAAAAAGCGCTAATAGACCTCGACGCGCTCGAATCTGCTCTCGCGAGCGCGGAGGGGGAGGATTTCCCGCGGCGCGCGTACGCGGGTCTGCGGAGTCGGATTGGCGAGGTATTGGAGTTCACCGACGACGAGGCCACGCGGCTCCAAGAGAAGGTCCTGCAGGCTGGCGGTCTCGAGCATGGGCGGGTGCGGCGGAGGACCGGATGATCCATGGTATTGGCACCGGTCTTGCCCCCCTCTCCTGAGGCGGTCCCCGCGGAGCCTTCCTTCGAACGGCTGGTTGCTGATCTGGTCGGTCTGTTCCAGCGGGGTGTGCGCGAGGCGCTCGACGAACATGTGTTCAACGATTGGGCGCTCCGTGTCTTTCGCTGGCAGTTCCAGCACAACCCCGCGTTCCGTGGATACTGTTTGGGCCGGGGGGTGACGCCCGGGACAGTCAAGAGTTGGGTGGACGTGCCAGCGGTACCGACCGGAGCGTTCAAGCGGCTACGGCTTATGTCCGCGGAAGAGGGACGAGAGCCTGACGCGGTGTTTCACACGAGTGGGACGTCGCGGACGGAACGGCGGGGTGAGCACTGGGTCGCGAGTCTCCGGCTCTACCGGTCCACACTACTGCCCACATTTCGCGTCCACCTGCTCCCTGACGGCGCTCGGCTGCCAATGCTCGCGCTGATGCCGTCTCCACAGGATGCTCCTACGTCCTCCCTTAGCTACATGATTGGTGCTGCCAGCGAGGCATTCAGCGCTGAGGGGGGTGGTTGGTTTGCCACTGCAGATGGTGTGCTGCAGGAGGAAGAGCTCCGGCGCGCTGTCGAGGGGGCTGTCGATACAGGTGCCCCAGTTCTGATCGCCGCGACTGCCTTTGCGCTGGCCCACTGGCTGGACGGACTTGCTCGTGAGAACCTTCGGTTCGCGCTCCCGGAAGGCTCCCGAGTTATGGAGACCGGGGGATTTAAGGGTCGGGTGCGTGGGGTATCCCGCAATGATCTGTACCACGGGATCCTCGCTAGGCTCGGGATCCCAATGAAACGAGTGGTGAACGAGTATGGCATGACCGAGATGTTGTCGCAGTTCTACGAACCTGCTCTCTCCCGCTTCCAGGACTCTGACGTAGGGTTGGAGGATCGCTTCCACGTCGGACCGCCGTGGGTCCGCACCCGGATTCTCGATCCGGTTTCCCTCGTGCAGGTGCCAGATGGGGAGCCTGGGCTCCTCTGCCATCACGACCTGGCTAATGTAGGCTCGGTGGCGTGTCTTCTCACCGAGGACATGGGGGTGGCGGTTGCGGATGGCTTCCGTCTGCTCGGACGTATTCCGGGTGCCGAGCCGCGCGGCTGCTCGCTGGCGATCGAGGAATTGCTCAACGCGGCGCAGATGAGGTGAGCAAAGGCGTGGTGACAGAATCCTTCGATGGATGGGCGGTGCCGCCCGGGACCCTGACCGATTTGGTGTTCGCCGAAGACGGCGGGGTACGCCACCCGGTGCTTGACACAGAGGCAGCCCGTGGTCTGTTGGTGGCTCTGAGGGCGGCGCGTGAAGACGCACTCCTCCGGGACACGGTGCAGGAGCGGGTGCGGCTGTTAGGGCGCGCCGGTGCTCGCTTCCTCGATCCTGAGGATCCCCTGAGGCAGGAAGCGGAGGAGCGACTCCCCGCTACGGCCGACATATCGCCCGAGATGGCGCGGGCGGTGATAGAGGGGATGGCGCGTGACTGGACCGCCGAGCGCCTCGCGGCTCTGCTTTCCGCCGAGCTTTCCCAACCCGAGGCCCTCGATCGGTTCGTCCCACAATCTGGGGGGGGGAGGGCACGCGCCTTCGCGCCGGCACTGTCCTTTCACATTGGTGCAGGCACCGTCCCGGGCGTCTCCGCGACCTCGATGCTGAGGGGGCTGTTATTGGGGTCGGCGACGCTCGTCAAGCCGGGTGTCGGCGACGTGGTGCTCCCCGTCCTACTGGCGAGGGCGCTGGCAGAGGAAGCGCCGCGACTGGCGAGTGCGGTCGCCGTGCTCTACTGGAGCGGCGGCTCGGGCGAGGATACGGAGCAGGTACTCCTCGAGACCGCCGACCTGGTGGTGGCCTACGGTGGGGACGCCACGGTGCGGTCGCTGCGCGACCGATTACCAGTGACCACACCCTTGGTTGCATATCACCACCGGCTGAGCGTTGCGCTCGTGGGACGCAGCGCTCTTTCGCAGGAGAGCCTACCCGGTGTTGCATCCACGCTCGCCCGCGCGGTGGCGTTGTTCGACCAGCGGGGATGCGTGTCACCCCATGCGGTGTTGGTCGAGCAGGGCGGAGACGTCGGTGCGCGTGAGCTTACCGAAGCGTTGGCACGGGAGTTGGAGCGTCTGCACCGGGTGCTGCCACCGACCGACCTGGCACCCTCCCACGCGTCTGCCGTCCACCAGCTTCGGCGCACCTGTGAGCTCCGCCGCGGTGCGGGTGAAAACCTCGAGCTGCACACAGGGCCTGGAGCCTCATGGACCGTTGTGCTCGAGTCGGCGAATAAGCTTGAGCCCTCCTGCTTGGGGCGCACAGTGCGCGTGCACTCCGTCGTCGACGCTCTCGAGGTACCTGACCTGCTCGTGCCGGTTGGGCGACACTTGCAAACGGTCGGCGTGGCGGGGCTCGGCGACCGGGTCGAGGAGGTGGCGGCGGCGCTCGGTAAGGTGGGGGCAGTGCGGATATGCCCGCTCGGTGACGTGCCCTTTCCACCGCCTTGGTGGCATCACGACGGCCGGGGCCCGCTCAGCGTTTTCCTGCGCTGGGTGGATCTGGAAGATTAAGCGGGGACCTCACTCCTCTGGTTGTTGCTCAACCCGCCATAATACCATCTGGCGGGCACCTGTGTGAGTCTCCTCGACCCGGACCGTGAGGGTGTCGCCCTCGCCTAGACCCAGGTCTTCCCTTATGTCCTGAGGGACTGTGATCCGGCCCCCAACTCCCACTGCTACATCACCGTATTTGAGTGTACGGTAGATGGCCATCCGACCCCCTCGAGGAAGTTCAAGTCCACGGAATGTAGGGATTTCAGTAGTATGAGCAATGAAGGTTATACACCTGTTAGAACTACAGGACCGGAGAGGTGCTCCTGAACAATCCGATGTTCGTTCGAGTACCGTGACCCGTGCGCATCTCGCCGCATCCACGAAACGGCATCGGAGAGGGCTATGACCGATGAATACGCGGTCCGGCTGGAGGGTGTCACCAAGCGCTTCAGTGGGCACACCGCCGTCGACCATCTGGACCTCGAGATTCCGCGCGGGTCCATATATGGGTTGCTGGGACCCAATGGCTCCGGGAAGACCACGTCGATACGAATGATTATGGGCATTCTCCTCCCGGACGAGGGTCGGATCACCCTTCTGGGGTCCGACCTTGACCAGACGCGGCGCGAGAAAGTGGGTTACCTGCCCGAAGAGCGGGGCGTCTACAAAAAGATGAAGGTACTGGAGTTGCTCGTGTTCCTTGCTGAGATACGGGGGATTCCGAGGAAGGTTGGACGAGGTCGGGCGGGGGACTGGCTGGACCGCCTAGAGCTGGGCGACTGGGCCGATCGCAGGCTCGAGGACCTGTCGAAGGGGATGCAGCAGAAGGTGCAGTTCATCAGTACCGTCCTGCACGAGCCTGACCTCCTCATCCTAGACGAGCCCTTCAGCGGATTGGATCCGATCAATCAAGACGTGCTCGAGGCGATCGTGCTGGAGTTCCATCGCGGGGGGATGACCATCCTTTTTTCGACCCACCTGATGGATCAGGCTGAGCGGTTGTGCGAGAGAGTATGCCTGATTTCCCGTGCCCGTAGGGTGCTCGACGGAGATCTCAAGGAGATCAAG